>Ga0209752_1001239_pt1 | contig 12518 bp, 11 predicted proteins | sample METZYME_3_250m_FD_187548 | JGI IMG/M metagenome (GOLD analysis project Ga0209752, IMG submission 187548) | Marine microbial communities from oxygen minimum zone in mesopelagic equatorial Pacific - METZYME_3_250m (SPAdes) (version 2) | ecosystem: Environmental > Aquatic > Marine > Oceanic...
CAGATCTTGCCTCACAAGTTCAGTCTGAATACGTGCGAGTCGGTAGCGACGCACTTCATCAAGATCGCAGGGCGGTATGGTGTGCTCCATCGCCCCATGTTGGCGTACGGTCATTAGGTCATTGGTTGTTAGGATATTCATGAACTTTCTCCCTACTGAAGCAAAACGGTATGGATTTAACGCACCTCGATGTGCCGGGATTGTGCCCGATAACGGCCTACTGCAAGGGCTGCAACGCGAACCTGCTCTGGCGCCAGGTGTGCATAACGTGCCGTTACGGTAACGTGCAGTGCCTTAACTGCTGTTAACGGCATCCATTCTTTTACCGCTTTCCAAGGCGAACTTCTGCGGCTCTGGCATGACCTTCCAGTCCTTCGAGCCGAGCCAGAGCAGCGGTATCTCGTATCACATCATCATCAAGCTGATCGGGGCTCGACATCCAAGTGGACATTCGTAAAAAGGTCAGTATAGAGAGTCCCGCGGAAAAGCGGGCACTCCCACCCGTTGGCAAAACATGATTGGGCCCGATCCCATAATCTCCAAAGACCTCAGCTGCACCTCGCCCTAAAAAGAGGGCGCCATAATGCTTCAGTCGGGATGTCGCATCTTCTAGATCTTCAACGTGTACCTCGAGGTGCTCAGGCGCCAGGCGATTACAGGCTTCAGCCGCCTGCTCGACTGAATCAACCAACACCGCAAAGCCATTGTCCATGGCATCTTCTGCAGTAGCGCCGTCTGGGAGAGAACTGAGCTGGGAACTAAGCGCTGTATTCACTTGCTCTACTAAGTCTTTCGAGGTGGTCACCAGAATCGGAAGGGCATCAGTGTCGTGTTCCGCCTGGGCAATTAGGTCTGCGGCAATCACCTGAGAATCCGCACTGTTATCACCCCACACCACTAACTCCGAAGGACCAGCCAGCATGTCAATCCCAACAAATCCGGAGACATACCGTTTGGCTGCGGTGACCCAGCGGTTGCCTGGTCCAACAATCACATCACAAGCGGGCACTCCCTCCACACCAAAGGCCATAGCGCCAATGATCTGGGCCCCACCGACAGCAACCAGTGAATCCGCACCCGCAATCCCCGCCGCAGCCAAAGTCACCGGCGTTGGTTTTGGCGATGCCACCATAATACGCTCGACCCCAGCTACACGGGCGGTCACTGTCGTCATTAGTACCGTCGATGGAAGAGAAAAGCGGCCCCCTGGTGCGTAACAACCAGCAGAATTGACCGGAGCAAAAATATGTCCCGCATCTCCACCCGGGATCTCAATCTCGAAATCCCGCAGACAACCACGTTGTCCCTGCGCAAACTTTCGGATTCTCTGGGCTGTTCGTTCGAGAACACCTCGTTCACGATCTCCCAGTTCCTGCACTGCTAGCTCGAGTGCAGCTCGATCATAGGCAATGCGTTGCCCAGATGTGATATCACCTAGACGTTCGGCCTCTTGGAGCAATGCGTTTCGGCCCCCTTTTCGAACGTGCTCGACTATTTCTACGGCCGTTGCATAGGTTTCCGAATCCACAGGCTCCCGGTGGAGTGCTCTTAGTTCAGAGAGTGTCTTAACTTTGAGAACTGCCATTCTCTAGTCCTTTTCCTGGTAGGGGTAATTTTGCATCGCCGTTACGTCGGTTTACCTTCAACGCACGACGATCCAGTTCGTGCTCTACGTCAGTCAGGCTAACACCTGCGCGGGTCATTGCAGCCATCGCAAAATACATGAGATCAGCTGCTTCATGGGTTACATCTGCAACGTTATCCGCCTCTGCCAACTCGCCTGCTTCTTCTTTGAGCTTTGCGGCAAGCAATCCATCTTCGGTGAGTAGGCGTTTGGTATACGAACCGTCGGGTGCTGACTCCTGTCGTTCCCACAAGGTCGATTCGAGACGACTCAATCCAGTTGAATCCCCCCAGCATGTGCGCTTATTGAGGTGGCAAAATCCAGCACCGGACTGACTGACCGAAAAACGCAGTGTATCCCGATCACAGTCGAGTTCTATTCTGTGCAGCGTTTGAACGGCGCCAGAAGTAGATCCCTTTACCCAGAGTTCATCACGCGAGCGAGAGTGGTAGGCTCCCCGGCCTTGATAAATCGCAACACGAAGACTGCCAAGATTAGAGTACGCAAGCCCCAGTGCTAAACCCGACTCATCGACAACCACGGTCGCCCACAGCCCGTCTTCACGGTCGGTCTTAAGACACGCTGCTGTCGCATCAGCTAAGTCGAACTTGTTCGTATACAGTGCCATTCCGACTTGCGCATCTGCACCCAAGGCATCAATAACGCCCACATCAGCAGCCGTGGCTACGCCACCTGCAACCGTTAACTCGATGCCATCTGACGCCTCCACGAGTTGGTTAATGCGCGCTTCATCAACACCAGCAAGACGACCCTCACGCTCCACAAAGGTCACCAGGAACCCGCCTACATAAGGCCTTAGCTCTCGCATTCGGTCAAGAACCCCGCGGCCTGTTTTCCTTGTCCAGCCCTCTACCACCACTTCACCATCCACCGCATCCAGTGCTGCGATCACTCGCTCTCGCGGAAGCTGATCGAGAATATCGGGCTCTGCAGCTGTTCCGAGAATGACTTTTCGGGCACCAGCATCGAGCCAGAACTTCGCGCTATCCGCGTCACGAATACCACCGCCCACGCGGCACGGTGCACGGTCCAAGAGATCGAGGATCGTATCCCGGTTGCTTCCAGTTCCAAGAGCAGCATCAAGATCGATCACAGCAATCTCCCCTACTCTTCCAAAGAGTTCGGCGATGGGTCGAGGATCTCCTGCATCTAGCGCCTTTTCCTTTCCTCCAACCAACTGAACTGCAAGCCCACTCTGCAAATCAATGGATGGAATTATCACGGTCTGACCTCCACACCGGCATCTCTGAGCACAGCTTTAAGGCTTCTGACCGTGTACTCACCATCATGAAATATCGAAGCTGCCAGTACGGCATCCGCACCAGCTTTCAGTGCATCTATCAGATGCTCAGGATTCGCTGCTCCCCCGGAGGCAATCACTGGAACCGTCACTGCCTGACTCACGGCGCCTAATAGATCGAGTTCATAACCGGAGCGCGTACCGTCACGATCCCAACTCGTCAGTAAGATCTCGCCCGCACCTCTCTCGACCACCTCTTTAGACCACTGGATTACATCGCGGCCGGTACGCTCACGCCCTGATTTCACTGCTACCTCCCAGCCTCCGCTCTCATATCGAACCGCATCTATGGCAATCACCGTACATTGACTTCCGTAACGTATCGCCAGGTCATCGATGAGTTCAACGTTCACCACGGCCGCAGTGTTCACGCTAACCTTGTCGGCCCCTGCATCAAGCAAACGACCTGCATCATCGGCCACGCGGACACCACCGCCGCAGGTCAAGGGAATACTCAACTTTTTGCGAACTCTTCGTACGGTTTCGCGCTGATGGCCTCGACCCTCAGGAGTGGCGGACACATCGAGAAGAACCAACTCGTCAGCACCCTGGTCTTGATAATTCAAAGATAATTCGACTGGGCAGCCTGCATCCCGCAAACCCTGAAAATTAATGCCCTTGACGACCCGGCCATCCCGACAATCAAGACAAGGAATGATTCTGGCGGTCAGCATGACTCAGTCTCTCGCTTCACTCCCAGCCATCGCTCAATCAGTGATGCCCCCCATTTTCCTGAAAGCTCTGGGTGAAACTGGCAAGCTAGAATCGGCCCACGCTCAATGGCGGCAACGAATGAACCGCCGTAATCTGCCTTGGCGCCTGTCCAGCCCTCAGGGATTTCTGTGAGTCGATAGGAGTTGGCAAAATAGCCGTAACCCTCGGTGAGAAACTGACAGTCGGATGCCGGACGTATGCAATTCCAGCCCAGTTGTGGCACCCGGACAGTCGTCCCGAACCTTGACACGTGGGCATCAAACACGCCAATACCATCAGTCCCTGGGCTCTCTTCGCTGCGACTACCTAGAACCTGGAGACCAAGACAGATTGTCAGTGTGGGCCTCGCTTCAACAATTCGCTCACGAATCGCATCAACAAGTCTTCGACTTCTCAACTGATCCATAATCGCGGCGAAAGCACCAACTCCTGGCAACACGACATAGTCAGCGGAGGTCACCTTCTTTGGGTCGTCGACCAATACCGGCTTACACCGAGCCCTTCTCAATCCGGCGAGTACCGATGCCAGATTTGCTGTACCTGTCCGGATCACAGCCACATCTTTCATACCAGCATCCCCTTGGTACTCGGCATATCTGATGTACCATCAAACGCCACTGCCTGGCGTAGTGCAACGGCGACAGCCTTAAAGGAAGCTTCACTGCGGTGATGATCATTGCGCCCTTTCAATACATCAACATGCAGAGCTATCCGCCCTGTGACCGCAAACGATTCGAAAAAGTGGGGGATGTTCTCACACGACAACTCGCCTAAGCGTTCCCGCTCAAGCCCTAGATTGATGGCGGGATAAGGTCGGCCGGACAGGTCAACTACAGCCCGACAGAGCGCCTCATCGAGAGGGACATGTGCACAGGCAAAACGAGCAATGCCTTGCCGTTCACCGAGTGCATCGTCCAAACAATTTCCAATGATAAGCGCACAATCTTCAACGCTGTGATGGTCATCAATAGAGAGGTCACCTTTACAGCTAAGCCTTAAATCGAACCTGGCATGCTTAGCCAGTGTGGTAAGCATATGATCAAAAAACCCTATCCCGGTCTGTACATCGGCAATTCCGTTACCATCGAGATTAAGTCTACAGATGATGTCGGTTTCTTTGGTTGTGCGTGTGAGCTCAACTATCCTTTTGCTCATTTGAGTTTCTCCATCAATTGTTCAGTATTCTCGAGCACACAGGCTGCACCCGCTTCTATGAGAGTGTTTTTTGCAGACTCTAGTACTTCCCCCGGGGGAGCCACGCCAACCGGCACCACACCGGCAGCTCGTGCTGCCACCAAATCATCAGGCGTGTCACCCAGCATCCATGCTCGTGTGACCCCAAGATGCCGGAGTGCCAGACGAACGGGCATTGGACTGGGTTTAAGTTCAGCATCCTCCATGCAGACCAAGGCCGCAAAGAGATCTCGAATCCCGTTGTCGTGCAAGAAACGTTCTGCATCACGCCGGGGGCGCCCGGTTACAACAGCCAAGGAATAGCGCCTGCCTAATAACTCGAGCCACGGGCGCTCTACCAGCAAGGTCTCAGTAGCACGCAACCCCGGCTCAGTCTCGGTGCCCTGATACAGGGACTCAAAACGGCCTATCACTTCAGCCAGACTGAGTGCCAGGCCATGATCTAACAAGAGCCTTTGTGTAACCTGCCAGTCGTTATTGGCATTGCCGCGCGCTTTAATTGCGCTGATGTCGTCTACCGTGATGCTTACCCCGAAAGACTTTGCAGTCTCTATGATCGACATACGATAAGAAGCGGATACATCGGCCAATACGCCATCGAGGTCAAACAATATCGCTTCTGGGTTCAATACCGCCTTAAATGCATGCTCTAAACGGGCAAAGGCACTTTGATCGCCCGGGCAGCTAATCCGCAGTGTTTGTTTGAGCTCTTCGTTGTCGGAAAAACTCCGTGAACCTATTCCCAGACCGGCCAAACCATCTCTTACCCAGCGCGCATTCTCAAAACGTGCAAGAACAAAGTTCGCTTGAGATGGTAGCGGCCTCCCTCCAAGCTCGGAGATAAGCGTGGTGAGCTTACTTCGTTCGGCACGCACCCTCTGTACATACACCCCGATACTTTCCTCCCCCTGGCGGATTCGCTCTTCAGCGATTGACAACGAAAGCCCTGAGATTGTGTACGGCCCGCCGGCACGCCTCATCCACGAAATTACTTGTGCATCACCAACTGCATAGCCCACGCGAAGGCCCGGCATTCCCCAAGCTTTAGAGAGAGACCGGGTCATCACTACATTCGGATGATTCAGAAGATCCCCTGTTAAGTTCACATCCGCAAATTCAGAATAGGCCATATCCACCAGTATCAGAATGTGGGGTACTGCGAGCGCTATTCGCTGAATATCTACCAGCGACACCACAGCTCCGGTGGGGTTATTCGGTGTCACGACGGCAATAACAGCTGTGTCAGCCCCCACCGCCTCCAACACACCATCAACAGGATACGCCCCATCAAGCCACGGAATCTGCCGTACATTACCCCCGGCCAATCGTGCATAGATGGGTATCATTTCAAACGTCGGTGAAGTCACAATCAATTCACGACCTGGACCAAGCACTGATTCGAGGGCGCGCTCAAGCGCCTCATCAGCCCCGGCTGTAACGAGCACACGGTCGGGTAGCACTTCGAGGCGCTCAGCTAAAAGCTGCTGAAGCTCAGATGAATTCGGATACCCTACGATGGAATTGGCATCGAATTTAGACAGAATACTATTGAGTGTTTCGGCCTCCTCTTCGGACACAATAACTCGTTCAGTATTGCCCAGGGGCAAGTCAATGAACTTCGGCTTTGGCGGAATCACATAGGGCCTGCACTGCACAACCACGGGTCCGGGCAGCACTGTCAAAGACGACTCTGATTGCTCACGATTCATGACATTGGCCCTCACGGAATTATCTGAGAAAGATCCGTAACGACAACATCCGTTCCCCCAGCAGCTTTGATCTCAGGGATAACGAGCGGCAACTTGTCACGGGGTACAGCGGCCTTCACCGCATAGCCGGCATCACCTCGCAGAGGCGATACCGTTGGCTCACGCATACAAGGCAGTACTCTAATTACACCTTCGAGGCTCTGCCTATCGACATTGACTTCCACCATCACACGCTCCCTGGCCACCAAAACTGACTGCACCAACATTGCAAGGTGCTCAATGAATCGCTTCTTAGAAGAGTTATGCATCGCCTTAGGGCTTGCATAAAGTCGCGTCGATGAGTCAGCAATCACATCGATGACCGCTAAGTTGTTGGCGCGCAAAGTCGATCCTGTCGACGTGTTGTCGACGATGCAGTCTGCATCTTCAGGCGGGAAAACCTCAGTGGCACCATAAGAACGAACGAATGTGGCATCCAGTCCAGTACGCGCTATCCACTCACGGGTGATCGTCTCGTATTCGGATGCGATCACTAAACGCTGAGGTGGAAGTTTTCCATCTACAAGTAAACTCTTCGGCGCTGCCGCTACCACCTGAACCGGATCAAGCCCGGTATCCAGCAACTCCACAAGGTCAGCTTTGAGTTCCCGCACCCAATCGGCTCCAGAGAAGCCAACGTCTCGGGAGCCAAGGTGCAACATCTCAACAATGCTTTGAGGTTTTAGGATCTTCACCTCATAGCCCGGTAAATTCACCTGAGGCCGGTAACCCCTATCGCTCATCTTGATATGAATTCCAGAATCGCAAAGCAGAGCGTTGACGCCGTCTTTCATGCGCCCAGTTGGAAGCGCGAGCCTAACCTGCCCGTTGGCATCGAGTACTGTCATCAACCAATCTCCTTGTAGACGTAGCTGCTAACGCAGACTTACGTCATGTTGCTGTTTGCCGCTAGAGGGGATTGGCTGAGTGGCGGGAATACAAAAAAAAGCCGACCCCTTGGCCGGCGTTTGATGAAGCGTTTTCTAAACGTAGCTATCCATCACCCGCGGCCCATGAGCCATGATGATGATGCTGGAATCTTAGAAAAACGTTCGACATAACAGAGAGTATCACTTTTTGGCACCACGCTTGTCAATGCATGATCAGTAGCGAATCGCTCAGACCTAGCGATAAATAAGGCCAGCCAGAACGACGAATCTCATTCAGCTCGTCGGTCCTAATCCGTTGGCTTTGATTGGAAACGTAACTAACTACGCCTGGCTAGTTGCTAATTACATCCAAAACGTAGTCTTGACAATCGAAACCTATCGCCTTAAATGATTTAGGCTATAGAAAATTTAACTACTAGTGAGCTTATTTAGGAGAGCAAAATTATTATTTCCTAGTAATCTACATATCTATAGAATTTGTTATTAGAATGCTCCCCCCTAGCTTATTGGCTACGAACAGCGTGAATGGATGTGCCCCCTCTTGGAGAATAAAATCAACACATTGGCAGTTCGCGCCGGCCAAACCCGGACGCTGGAACACGAGCACTGTGACCCATTATTTCTCACATCTAGTTTTATATTTACAGACGCCGAAGATGCTGCTCAGAAGTTCGCTGAAAATGTGCCCGGCAACATCTATTCACGATTTACAAATCCCACAGTAAAGGCGTTCGAATCTAGATTGGCAGCACTGGAAGATGCGCCCTACTGCATCGCGACAGCATCGGGCATGTCTGCCATTCTAACTCTGGCACTCGCCCTGTTAAGAATGGGCGACCGCGTAGCAGTATCCACGGGTGTATTTGGCAGTACGGTATCGCTGTTCACGAATATTCTCAATCGATTTGGTGTGGAATCCGACTTCGTCCCGCTGACGGATTTTGAACGGTGGACAACGACTGTTTCTGCGGCTACCCGATTACTATTTATCGAAACACCGTCGAACCCACTGAGTGAAGTGGGTGATATCGGTGCCTTGGCAGATTTGGCCCATCGCAACGACTGCCTACTGGCGGTCGATAATGCCTACTGTACACCGGCTTTGCAGCGACCTCTGAATCTGGGTGCCGATATTGTGGTTCATTCCGCTACCAAGTATCTGGATGGACAAGGCCGCTGTGTCGGTGGTGCACTGGTGACGCGAGACAGGGACATTTACGACATGTTCTTTAAAATATTACGTACCGCAGGCCCAGCGATGAGTCCGTTCAATGCCTGGGTGTTCCACAAGGGTCTTGAGACTCTGCCGCTACGGATGCGCGCTCATTCAAACAACGCGATGGCTGTCGCCGACTGGTTAGAGCATCATCCGGCTGTCGGACGGGTCTACTACCCGGGCCTTAAGACACACCCCGGGTATCGACTGGCAAGCCAGCAGCAGACCGGTTTTGGCGGGCTTGTGTCGTTTGAAGTCACGGGCGGTAGGGCTCAGGCCTGGCAGGTCATCGACTCGACGAAATTGATCTCGATCACGGCCAACTTGGGGGATGTCAAGAGCACGATCACACATCCAGCTTCTACGACTCATGCCCGAATCACCGAAGAACAAAGAGCTGCTGCAGGTATTGGTGAAAACCTAGTACGCGTTTCGGTCGGTCTTGAGGACCCGCTGGACGTTATTCAGGACTTATCGCGTGGCTTGGATAGAGTCAAGACTAAATGATTGAGTAGAACATTAGTCGCGGCAACTTTCCAGTCTCGTATTCGCATATTCGAGAGGGCAACGGTCGGTACTTATTCCAAGGCGATTGCGATACCTCTACAGTGAAAGGCGTCGTGGCTATTCTGCTCGCGATGTTTGACGGTAAGACTACACCGGAAATTGAGCAGTTCGATGCGGCTACCGGTTTTGAGGACCTGGGTCTTTTCGAACATTTAAGCCCCACCAGACATGTTGGGGTTTATGCGATGGTTCGACAAGTCAAACAGCAGGTTAATGATCTAGAAAAGTTTCGTAGCACACCTATCAAACACTCTACACCCGCTTACTTGTCTGATCAGCTTAGTTAAACTGTCATGTTGCAAACAACTCGATAACAAACAGTGTGCTCAGAATGTGACCGAAATGTGTCCACTCCAGTCCATTTGAGTCACATTCGTGCGGGATCGGGGTGTGCCAAAAAAACAAACTTACAACAACTCGAATAAACTCAGTGCACAACTACAGCCGAATCACTTTCAGTTTCTTGATGGCTGACACCTTTTCGAGCGCTGTAATGGCCTCTTCCGAGGGCTCGTTGTCGAGATTAATGAACGACAACGCGTCCTCCCCTTTTCGGACCCGACCAAGACGCCACTCACCGATATTGACGCCATAGTCCCCTAGCAATGTTCCGACCAGTCCGATGACACCCGGTACATCGCTGTTTTTCATCACCAACAGCGTGCCGCTTGGATCAACATCCAGGTGATAATCCCCGACTTGAACGATCCGTGGGTGCTCGCCGTCAAAAACCGAGCCGATGATAACCCGGTTGCCGTCCGCCCAGTTAGCCCGGCATGATATGGCATTCGCAAACTCGCTACTGCCAAGCCCCTTGACCTGGGAGATACCAATCCCGTGTTCTTGGGCCAGCACTGGAGCATTGATGTAGTTCACCGGATCCGCAATGATGTTCATCATCAGCCCCTTGAGCACACCGGTCGCAATTGGTTTGGCGAATTCGGTTGCGGTATCACCTAAAAGCTCCAGTTCAATGGCCCGGATCGGTGCATCAGCCATATGAAACTGCAGCGCACCAATCTTCTCTCCGAGTTGTAGGTACGGTAGAAGCGAGGCGTATTCCGGCCCGACCGGGAAGGGCATGTTGACGCTGTTTCGGAAGTCTTCATTACGCAGCGCATCCACCACCTGCTCGACAATCTGGATTGATACATCGCGCTGAGCTTCCTCGGTACTGGCCCCAAGGTGCGGGGTATGGAGTACGTTTGCCAATCCGATGAGAGGATGATCAGTCCCTGGGGGTTCTTCGTTATAGACATCGATTGCGGCCGCTCGGACTTGTCCCGAAACCAAAGCATCAGCGAGTGCTTGTTCGTCGACCAACTGGCCGCGCGAGGGATTAATGATGATGACCCCCGCCTTGGTCTTGGCCAGGGTTTCCGCATTCAGAATATGCAAAGTTTCTGCCGACAGACTGGCATGCAAAGAGATGACATCGGCCTGGGCCAGAATTTCCTCCAGATCAACCAGCAGGATGCCCATCTCCTGTCCAACTTCCTCGGACACGTAGGGATCGAACGCGATGACCTCCATGTCAAAGGTTCTGGCCCGTTTTGCCACGTGACGGGCGATGCGGCCAAAGCCGATTAAGCCTAGCACCTTTCGGTAGAGCTGGACCCCGGTAAAGTCGGATCGTCGCCACTCGCCTTGGTGCACCGACTGATGAGCCTCGGCGGTATGACGAGCGGCGGCGAGCATCAGCAAGATGGTGTGCTCGGCGGTCGCAATACTGTTGACCCCGGGGGTATTCATCACCAGGATGCCGCGCGCCGTGGCCACCGCGACATCGATATTGTCGACCCCCATGCCAGCCCGACCGATCACCCGGAGTTTTTCGGCCACCGAAAGAAGGTCTGCGTCGACCTGGGTGCTGCTTCGAACCAGCAGCGCATCGTATGCCGGAATGAGAGAGCAAAGCTCGGTCTTGGACAACCCAGTCTTGACGTCGACCGTGACATCAGACTCTTCTTCGAGCTGCCGCAGACCAGCCAACCCGAGTTTGTCCGCTACCAAGATACGAAACATTCGTTGACTCCTTTTATAGTTCTAAGTTGAGAATGACTTAATGAGCAACCCATCACAGATTGCGCTCTGAACCTGTTGTCGCCCGAGTACCAAAGCAGGCCTCGAATTTCTCGGCGAGTCGAACTTCGTTCCAGCGCAACGCAGCTGATGAGGCCAAGGCATGGGCTTTCTCGACCAGAGTCTGGACGCCTGCGTCGTCTGAATACTCTAGGGCCGCCGTACCGGCAGCCAACAAAAGCACTGGGGCAATGCTTTGACTTTGGATGAAGACTTTCGACTCAGACGCGACACGATCCCGGCAGATCACCCCACCGAAACCCGCGAAAAGATCCACCTCGCGGCTCGCCAGAAGATCGCTCACCCCATCACCCACGAGCAACGAACGCCCGGTCTGGTTTTGGAGCAGTTCGCGAATAACCCGGGCCTTGCCGTCGCTCTCGGTCAGAACCGAGTGCTGCACCGCGAGGTACGCCTCGTGCCACGGGCCCTGGCCTTGCCACCAATTGCCGGAGAGGGTGTCGTACTCCACCTCGACCGCTCGAATGTGCTCGGGGGCTACGCCGAGATGCAACCCAAACTCGCGGACCGGATCGAAGAGGCCACCGCTCACAATGTAGACTTCGTGGCCAAGGACTTGCAGCGCGTGAATGAGCGCTGCCGCGTCTTCGACTACGTGCTTTCGATAACGGGATCGAAGCGCACGCACCGCACCCCGCGTCGGTTGCAAGATCTCAAGGCGCTCTCCATAGACTGTCTCCAGGTTGACCTTCCCGTCCATGGCAGAACGGGTGAGATCCGCGACCTGTTGCTGAGAATCAGGATGATTCGCCAATTCGTCAATGCCCTCAATTCCGGTCAGGGTCGAATCACAGTCAAAGATTACATGCCGATATACAGGCCAGCGCGCCAGCGGTGACCGACGGGATTGATTGGTTTTCCGAACGCTACGCATCGATTTCATTGGCCTCGGCAGTAAGCTACTCCCGGAATGCGTTTAGCGGCGGCATTGATACTGGGTGCATGATATTTAGTTAATTAATCCAATCTTAATGGTTCTACTGTAAATCCGGAAAAAGAGTATCTGGCTGCGAACCAACTGGTCGGGAGTTCGATCCTCCTCCGCTCCACCAACTCACCGATATTATTTCTTGCGGGGCGGCTAAATCTCGGATCGAAGCGCAAGGACTTTCTGCAGTGCCGGGCGTGCCTTCAACCGTTC
>Ga0209752_1001249_pt1 | contig 12453 bp, 7 predicted proteins | sample METZYME_3_250m_FD_187548 | JGI IMG/M metagenome (GOLD analysis project Ga0209752, IMG submission 187548) | Marine microbial communities from oxygen minimum zone in mesopelagic equatorial Pacific - METZYME_3_250m (SPAdes) (version 2) | ecosystem: Environmental > Aquatic > Marine > Oceanic | place...
GATGTTCTGCCTTCTCGCCGGTGGCGGGATGCAAGGGGGCCAGGTGATCGGTGCATCCGATGAAAAGGGCGAAGGCCCACGCGACCGGGTCATATCGCCCGACGACGTGGCAGCCACATTCTATCACACGTTGGGGATTGACCATACTAAGGAATACCACACCCCGACCGGCCGACCGGTGATGATTGTCCGGCACGGCAAGTTGATCCCGGAGTTGGTGTAACAGCCAAAACCACAGATGATTCCCACTCCTCTTGGCCAAGCGAAAACTGCTTAGCCAAGTTTTTTGTCTCGCAAAACCGGTGGAATCTTGGCTTCAATCCCCCTCTTTCAAACCGATGAACGAGCAGATTGTCATTCTGGATTTTGGTTCGCAGTACACCCAGGTCATTGCGCGCCGCATTCGTGAATGCAAGGTTTACTCGACCATCATTCACTACAACACCCCTGCCTCGGTCATCGCGGAAATGAACCCAGCAGGTATCATCCTCTCCGGCGGTCCATCCAGCGTTTACGCCAAGGACGCCCCTCTGCCTGACAGGGCGGTTTTCGATTTGGACCTACCGGTTCTAGGCGTCTGTTTCGGCCTGCAGCTGATGGCCAAGTTTTTGAACGGCAAGGTCGAGCGTGGGCAAAAACGCGAGTACGGAAAAGGAACCCTTCGCGTAAAAAAAACGCAGTGCCGCTTGTTTGACGGGCTGCCCAGGGAATTGCAGGTTTGGAATTCTCACGGCGACAAACTGACCAGGTTGCCGGATGACTTCAAGGCAGTTGCCACCACGGAAAACTCCGGCTTTGCGGCAATCGAAAATGCCAAGGCCCGCTTTTACGGCCTTCAATTTCACCCGGAAGTGGCTCACACACCGAAGGGTAAAAAAATCATTTCCAATTTCGTCCGTAAAATCTGCGGTTGCGGCCGCAAGTGGACCATGCGCAATTACATCGATCAGGCTGTTGATGAAATCCGCGCCAAAGCCGGCAAGGAAAAGGTGATTCTTGGCCTGAGCGGTGGCGTGGACTCGAGTGTCGCCGCAGCGTTGATCCACAAGGCCATCGGCAAACAGTTGACCTGCATTTTCGTGAACAACGGCGTACTGCGGGCGAACGAGGCGAGCGTCGTCAAGAAAGTGTTTGCCGGCAATTTCAAGGTGAAGCTCCATTACGAGGATGCCGCGAACCTGTTCATGCGCAAGCTACGCGGTGTCACTGACCCCGAGACAAAGCGCAAAATTATTGGCAACACATTCATCGACGTTTTCCAAAAGGCCACACGCAAGGTCGGCAAGGCCAGATTCCTCGCTCAAGGCACACTGTATCCCGACGTCATCGAGTCGGTCCCAATCGGCGGCAACCCGGCGGCGCTCATCAAAAGCCACCACAATGTCGGAGGTCTGCCCGAGAAAATGAAATTCGACTTGATCGAACCGCTTCGCTGCCTATTCAAGGATGAGGTTCGCCAACTCGGCACCGAACTGGGACTACCAATGGAGATCGTCATGCGCCAGCCGTTCCCCGGTCCGGGTCTGGCAGTGCGGATTCTCGGCGAAGTTACGCCCGAGCGCTGCGAAATCCTCCGCAACGCTGACACGATTGTAGTCGAGGAAATGAAGCTAAACAACCTGTACTATAAAATCTGGCAGAGCTTCGCGGTGCTGCTACCAGTGCGAAGCGTCGGTGTGATGGGCGACGAACGAACCTACGAGTACACCATCGCCGTGCGAGCAGTGGAGTCGAAGGACGGCATGACGGCCGACTGGGTAAAACTGCCGTACAAAGTAATCGAGACGCTCTCCAGCAGAATCATCAACGAAGTGAACGGCGTGAACCGCGTTTGCCTCGATGTTTCCAGTAAACCGCCTGCGACCATCGAGTGGGAATAAAAGATTATTAATCAATATTACAAATCTGGCGAAGCCTGCCCCATGAAAACTATTGAGCGCGCTCGTCGAAACGTTAGCGGGAAGTTTTCGGAGCGTTGATCGTGCTGCTGACGTCGCCAGCATGTAGTTGGGTTCGCAACACTTGGCCGATTTTCGATTTCCTGGCATCCCTCAATACAGCACCTGTCTTCCCGTCATAGGTGATCGAGTAGCCTCGGGCCAGGACGGCCTTGGGCGAGAGTAGTTCAAGGCGGCTCAACGCCCGCCCAAACCTTGCGCAATGATCTCCGAGTTTGCGACGCGGTACATCACCCAAGCGGTGTCGCAGCCATGTTAACTGCTCTCCTCGCTGCGCTACCAGGGCGGCTGGCCGGAGCGAAGTCAGGCGCTGTCTGGCCAGTCGAAGACTGTCTCGACGGATTGCCACTCCCTGCCTGGTCAAGCGATTCAGATCGTCATACTGGTTGTCGAGCCGCTGATAGGCGTCGTCCAGAGCCCGACGCGGGTGCGCCCGGTTCAGTCGGTGCGAAAGAGTCAGCAAGTCACGCTTATTCAACCCCACTCTCCGCTTGGCCAAGCGGCTTAACTGTGCAGCGGCCTCCACCAGAAACCTACGTGAGGCAAACACGTCCTGCGTGATCAATTCGGCGGCCACGCTCGGTGTTGAAGCCCGGACGTCACTCACGAAGTCGGTGATCAAAAAATCAATCTCATGCCCCACGGCCGACACCACCGGCAGCTCCGACTGGTGTACGGCACGGGCCAACACTTCCTCGTTGAACGCCCAAAGATCCTCCAGGCTCCCTCCACCGCGAGTCAGTAAAATCAAATCAAGCGCCTCGCCCTCGTCCTGTCCAGCGCTCCATAGGTTCAGTTGCTGAATCGCTCTGGTCATCTCCACTGCGGCGCTCTCTCCCTGCACTCGACACGGCTGGAGCACAATTTGCAGCGAGGGGTTGCGTCTTTGAACGACATGGAGCACGTCCCGAATTGCCGCACCGGTCGGCGATGTGATTAAACCCAATCGGGCAGGAAAATTGGGCAGCGATCGTTTCCGTCCGGACTCAAACAACCCCTCGGCCTTCAGCTTGTGCTTCAGCTTCTCAAACTTGAGCTGCAACTCCCCCTGCCCCTGCAACTCCACTTTGCGAACAATTAGCTGATACTGCCCCCTTGGCTCAAACACCGTGACCTTCCCCTGCAGAACCACCTGAACCCCGTCCTCGAGCAGCGAATGCTTCTCTGAATCAACCCCTCGAAACAGTGCGCAGTTCAACTGTCCATCCTCATCCTTGATGCCGAAATAAATATGACCAGAAGCCTGTTGGCGCAGGCCGGTGACTTGCCCCACAACCCAGACAGTTCCGAGTTGCTTTTCCAGCAGGCCCTTTACTTCCCGGTTCAGCTCAGTGACACCATACACCCTGCGCGCCCCCCCGCTATCTGGCGATCCACCGAAATCCCACAGACTCTGTTGGTCTCGGCTCATTCCTTGGATTTTTTTTCCGTCAACAACTCTGATATTCGCTCGATGGATCGTGCCTTGCCACTGGCCGTGTCGATATCGATTAACACCCCGTTCAATGTAACGCGTTCAGTAGCCACGCCAAACCGTTGCGGCCGGTACGTCATGAAACGGCGAAGGATTGGTTCAATCTCACGACCGAGGATGCTTTCCTGTGGCCCGGTAAAACCTGCATCACACAGGAAAGCCGTGCCGCCCGGAAAAATCTGCTCGTCCGCAGTCTGCACATGCGTGTGGGTGCCCACCACGGCGCTCACTCGCCCATCGAGAAAGCGCCCCATCGCGATTTTTTCGGAAGTCGTCTCCGCGTGCATGTCCACAAAAATGATGGAAGTTTCCTTTCCCAGTTCCTCCACCGCTTCGTTGGCGGCGAAGAAGGGGTTCTCGATCGGCTTCATGAATGTTTGCCCCTGCAAATTCAGCACGCCCACGGGCGGAAGATTCTCCTTTTGCTTAACGACAAACCCCTGCCCCGGAGTGCCCTCGGGATAGTTGTACGGTCGCACTAATCGTGATTCGCCGTGCAGCAGCGACTCCACCTCACGCTGGTCCCAAAGGTGATCGCCGGATGTCATCACGTCCACGCCCGCTTCAAACACCTCGCTCGCGGTCGCCGGTGTGATACCGGAGCCACCGGCCATGTTTTCACCGTTGGCGACGACAAAATCAATCCCACGGGATTTCCGGAGGCGCGGTAAAAAATATCGCACCGCCTTGCGGCCCGGTTTTCCGACAATGTCCCCGATGAACAGGAGCAGCATGGACGGCACGGTACCCCACTCCATCCACCAGGCAAAGCCCAACAACGGATCGCAGCTGTACTTGAAGAACGAGCGTTGCCAGATTATGACTTTGGTGTGCCGTTGAACATCACCGGAGCCTCTATACACCAGATTCAACTCAAGACGCGCATGCCATTCAAGTACGGCATCGCCACCATGACCGAGGTACCGATGGTGTTTATCCGGCTCGACACCGATATAGATGGACGGTTGTCAAGTGGAGTCGCTTCCGACCTGTTGCCTCCCAAATGGTTTACCAAGGTGCCGGACGACCCGCTAGACAAGGAGGTCGCCGACATGCTCCAGGTAATTAGACGGGCCCTAAGTCACTCGATCGGGGTCGAGGCCTCGACTGCCTTCGCCGCTTGGCAAGGCATTTACGAGCGTCAAGCCGCTTGGGCAAACTCAGAGAACATCCCCCCACTGCTGGCTCACTTTGGAACCTCGCTGGTAGAGCGTGCTCTGATCGAGTCGGTCTGCCGCGCCACTAGCAAAACGCTTGCCCAAGCTCTGCGCGATGGCACGCTTGGCTTCCAGCCGGGTGCGATTCACCCGGCCTTGACCAAGCGCTCCGCCCTTGAACTACTTCCGCAATCCCCTCTAGCCAGTGTGCTCCCGCGCCACACGGTCGGCTTGGCTGATCCGCTGACCGCCGACACCATCCCAGATGATGAAAAACTCGACGACTCGTTGCCGCAATCTCTCGACCAATGCATCCACGCTTACGGTCTGCGCCATTTTAAAATCAAGATCACTGGGGACATCGACGGTGACCTGGAGCGCTTGCGCACCGTCGCCTCCGCCATCGATCAACACGCCCCCCATAACCATGCATTCAGCCTCGATGGCAACGAGCAGTTCAAATCCGTCGACGACTTCCGCAAACACTGGATTCGTCTGGCAGACGACTCAACCTTGACCCCGTTTTTCCGACACCTCCTCTTTGTCGAGCAACCGTTGCACCGCGACATCGCGCTCGAAGAGTCAGTCAAGGACGGGTTCGATGACTGGCCAGGCCGCCCTCCTATCATCATCGATGAATCCGATGCCACGATCAAAAGCCTGCCCACAGCGCTGGCTCTCGGCTACGCCGGGACGAGTCATAAAAACTGCAAGGGCATTTTTAAGGGGGTCGCCAACGCCTGCCTCCTCAACGCTCGGCGTGAGACAGGACACACGTCCGTCATGAGCGGCGAGGATTTGTGCAACGTGGGCCCAGTCGCCGTGATTCAGGACCTCGCGGTGATGGCTGCGCTCGGCATCGAGAGTGTCGAGCGCAACGGCCACCACTACATGGCGGGACTGTCGCAGTTTCCGGAGGCCACTCAGAGACAGGTGCTCGCTGCTCACACTGGATTGTACAGAATAAATGAGCGGGGTTGGCCGACGCTCGACATACGCGACGGGCGAATCGACCTGGCCAGCGTCAACAGTCAACCATTCGGCACCGGCTTCGAACTCGACCTGTCGCCGTTCGAGGAAATCAGCCTCATTGAAGGATGAAAAAGCACGCACTGGCCAAGCTCGACCAGCAGTATCTCTGGCATCCATTCACCCAGATGCGCGACTGGCTCAGAGGCGAACCGCTGCTCATTGAGCGGGGCAAAGGGGCGCTGCTTTGGGATGTCCGTGGCAGGGAATACATCGACGCCAACTCGTCTATCTGGACCAACCTTCACGGCCATAATCACCCCAAGATCAACGCCGCCATTCGCAAGCAGTTGACCAAAGTTGCCCACACCTCGGCACTTGGCCTGGCCAGCGAACCTTCCTCGCTGCTTGGCCAAGCGCTGGTGAAACTGACCAACCCGCGAACCGGCTTGCCCAAGCGGCAGCCGCGCCTGGCCAGGGTCTTTTACTCCGACGACGGCTCAACTGCGATCGAGGTGGCCATTAAACTGGCCTTCGAGTTTGCACGCCGCACCGGTCGCGCCCTTAAGCCAAGGTTTCTTTCGCTCGACGGGGCCTATCACGGCGACACGGTCGGAGCGGTCAGCGCAGGGCACATCGAACTGTTTCACAGCGCCTACTCCGGGATACTGTTCAAAACGGACAAGGTCATGTCGCCGTACTGCTACCGGTGCCCATTCAACAAAGCCAAGCCGGAGCGCGACGACGCACGCGACACCCGCAAGTGCAACCTCGAGTGCGTTGACAAGGTGGAACAGCAATTTGCCAAACGCGAAAAACGTGGCACCCAATATGCCGCGATGCTGATCGAGCCAGGCATGCAGGGGTCAGCCGGCATGATTGCACAACCAAAGGGATGGCTTGGTCGTGTCGCGGAAATTGCCCGGGGGCACGGAACCCAGCTCATCGCCGATGAAGTGATGAGCGGCCTGGGTCGCGCTACTGAGCAGTATTTCGCTAGCCACGACGAAGGAGTACAGCCCGACTTCCTTTGCCTGGCCAAAGGGCTCACCGGCGGCTACCTACCGATGGCCGCGACGCTAACCACGCAGGAAGTGTTCGATGCCTTCCTTGGCGACTACTCCGAATCAAAGACCTTCTTCCACGGGCACAGCTACACTGGTAACGCACTTGGCAGTGCCGCCAGCCTGGCGAATGTCACATTGCTGCAGACCAAGGCCACAGTGGCCAAGCGCAAAAAACTTGCCGTAAATCTTTGCGCCGAAGCCAAGAGGCTATGGCACCTACCGCAGGTGGGCGACATCCGGCAGGCCGGGTGTGTGCTGGCAGTGGAACTGGTTCGAAACTGGCAGACACGCGAGCCTTTCGACTTGACTGAACAGGCCGGGATACGCGTCTGCAGCAGCTTAGCCAAGCATGGCGTTTTAACACGCCCCATCGGCAACGTGATCGTGATCATGCCGCCGTTCTGCACTACGCAGCAGCAGGTCAAAAAAATCTTTACTGCCCTGCACGACTCAATCGACGAAACCTTAAACAAACAGTAACCACTTAATGAGCACTTTCGCAACCGTTACCCTTGGCCTGATTTTGATTCGCTATTGTTTTGAGCTGTGGCTCGATGCCTTGAATGCCGCCCATGTCCGAAATCATGCTGCCGAAGTCCCAGAGGCGTTTCGAGAAATCATGGATCAGGAAACATACAAAAAATCAGTGCAGTACACCTTATCCAAGGCAAGGCTTGGGACAGCCTCAGACACCTATAGCACGGCACTCCTTTGTGTCCTGCTATTCAGCGGTTGGTTGGCCGAGCTATTTGGCCTCATCGCGGAAATCAGCGGACAAACCCACTGGGGACTGGCGCTCACCCTATGGTCTATTATACTGATGATGTCGCTGCTGAGCCTTCCGTTTTCGTGGTACTCACAGTTCCGTCTTGAGGAGCGGTTCAACTTCAACAACTCCACCCAGCGTACATGGTGGACGGACCAAGCCAAGGCCATCGTGTTGAGTCTTACCATCGGCGTACCACTGCTGGCACTGATCCTCTGGCTGGTTGAGGAAAGCGGCCAGTATTGGTGGTTGTGGGCATGGGGAGCGGTTGTGCTCTTCCAGTTATTAATGAGCGTGCTAGCGCCGGTTTTTATCCTCCCTTTGTTCAACAAATTCACATCACTGCCGGAGGGCTCGCTGAAAGATCGATTGAACGACCTGGCCACGCGCACAGGATTCATCAATGCCGGCATCCAGGTCATGGACGGAAGCAAGCGTTCAAAGCACTCGAACGCCTTTTTCACCGGCTTAGGAAGAGGTCGAAAAATCGCGCTGTTCGACACGCTTCTCGAGCAACTCAGCGAAGAGGAACTCGAAGCAGTGCTGGCACACGAAATCGGCCACTTCAAGCTCAGACATGTCCCGAAGATGATCGCATGGTCATTCATCATCACACTCGCCGGGTTTTGGGTCTTGAGTTTCCTGACCCAGCAACCTTGGTTCGCGGGTTCGTTTGGCTTTGACGGAGGGGGCAGCCATGCACCGGCAATTTTGCTGTTCGGACTTTTGGCTGGGACGGTGACGTTTTGGCTATCCCCGTTATCGAGCTTTTGGTCGCGCAAATTTGAATACGAGGCAGATGCCTTCGCCACAGACGCCATCGGGAACTGTGGCCCGATGGTCACCGCGCTCAGAAAACTAAACAGGGAAAATCTGACCAACCTCACGCCGCACCCGTGGTATAGCGGTTTTCACTATGACCACCCCGCATTGCTGGAGCGCGAAGCCGCTTTGAAAGCCCTGAATCGTACAGGCACATCCTCGTGACATTCGTCTTTTACCACCTGGCCAAGTAGGGTAGCCTCCCTCCCCGTATCATCGGCAAACCGCCGGGGACGCACTCAACTTCTAGATGCGGATAAGATTAACCATAACATTACTCACCGGTATCGTGGCTCTTGGCCCGGTATTCAATGGATCAGGCAGCGAAGCGTTCATTAGCGAAATCGTCGCCGCCAACAACAAGACTCTTAAGGATGAATTTGGAGAAACTCCGGATTGGGTCGAGTTGCACAACCCTGGAAACACGCCGACCAACCTCCTCGGCTGGGGGTTGAGCGATGAACTAGAGACTCCGTTAAAGTGGACCTTTCCCGATGTCTCCATCCCACCTGGTAAATTCCTGATCGTCCATGCTTCCGGCAATAACATTGCAGAACCTGGTAAGCCGTTGCACACAAGTTTCAGGCTCGCTCGCGCTGGCGAGTTCCTCGGCTTAGCCAAGCCGGACGGCACCTTCACGGATAAGTATGAACCAGGGTTTCCGGCACTGGCCGACAACCAGTCCTACGGAGTACCCATGATGGGCAAGGTGGAACAGATCATCCCGGTCCACTCGATGTTTCGTTATCTGACACCGTCAAGCACCCACTCCAAAGAAAACTGGACCAATCCAACCTTCAAGGAGACGAGTAGCTGGAAAAGCGGTCGATCCGGGTTCGGCTTTCAGAGAACCGGTACAACTCTCCAGGATTTAATCAAGACCAGGGTTTCCACATCCAAGCGAGTGATATGGACCCGAAAAAAATTCTCCGTCAAAAATCAAGATTCACTCGCTTACCTGATCCTGAGGATCAAGTTTGACGATGGGTTTATTGCCTATTTAAACGGTGAAAAAATCGCCTCTGTAAACGCAGTGGACAAGCCGAAATACAACTCCTATGCGACGAGCAACAACAATGATGGCTCCTTTTTGGATTTCGATCTGACCGATCACATTCCCCTATTGAAAAACGGGGGGGACAATGTGCTCGCGGTCCAGGCTTTCGATTATCGGAGTGACCGCAATGAGTTTTTCCTAATGCCAACGCTGATCGGAGGACGCTCGGCAGCGGTTGATCCAAGCAGTCGCGAGTTCCTGACATTCCCGACCCCAGGAAGGCTAAACGCAGGCCAATCTCAACCACTGCCAGGCAATCCGATCTTCTCCCGTGAAACCAGTAGCTTTACGACCTCTCTTTCGATCACCCTAAAACCGAGTATTGAAGGAGAGACCGTCAGGTACACCACCAACGGCAAGCTGCCCAACTCAACTTCAAAAGCCTACACGTCAGCCATTAGGGTAAACAAATCCACTCTAATTTCCGCTCGTTGTTTTAGTAAAGACGGCCAAGGAGGGCCACCAATCAGCCACGAGTACCTTCAGGTCGCAGCCAATGCTCGCAAGTTCACCTCCAACCTTCCGGTTATCGTGATCGAAAACTTTAAGGGAGGTGGTATCCCATCTGATCCCTACAAAAATGCGTACATGTCCATTTACGAACCGGGCGGAGGCGAACGAACCAGCTTAATGAACAGCCCAACCCTGGGCACGCGGGTCGGAATCAAGATTAGAGGTTCAAGCACACAGAACCGAGCGAAGAAGGCTTTTACGGTTGAGGCACGGGATGATTTTGGGGAGGACAAGGACATTTCGCCACTGGGGCTGGCAGAGGAGTCTGACTGGATACTTTATGCCGCCTACAACTTCGACCGCGCCCTTATTCGCAATGCATTGATTTATGAACTGAGCAACCAAATCGGAAGATACGCCGTGCGAACCCGATTCTGCGAAGTGTTCGTCAACACGAATGGCGGAGCACTAAGCTACAATGATTACGTGGGAGTTTACTCATTCATGGAAAAAATCAAGCGAGACAAAAACCGGGTGAACATTACCCGTATCAGCCCCGAAGATACCGCAGAACCTGAACTCACGGGTGGATATATTTTCAAGATCGACCGGGCTGACCCAGGGGACTCCGGATTCAGTGCCGGAAGCCAAAGCGTCAAGTGGCTGGAACCCAAGGAGGACGAGATCACCTCCAAGCAAAGTGGCTATGTTCGCGGCTACTTCAACACATTGTACAGCAACTTGAATCACCCTACGAAGTACGACGACTATATCGATCCCCTGTCGTGGGTCGACCACCACATGCTAAACGAGTTCACCAAGAATCCGGATGGGCTTAGGCTCAGCACTTACTTTTTCAAGGATCGAAACAAGCGCGTGGAGTACGGTCCAGTGTGGGATTTTGACCGCACCATGGGATGTGACGATGACGGGCGGGCAGCAAACCCGGTTGGTTGGTCCGGCTCTTATAGGTTCGGCTGGTGGTCGCGCGTCATGGGCAACAAAGCGTTCAAGGAACTCTACGCCCAGCGCTGGGGTGAGGTGCGGGGCAATGTAATGACCGAGAAAAACATTTTTACGATCATAGACGACTGGGAGGAATTGCTGGATGAGGCGGCGCAGCGCAACTTCACCAAGTGGCGCCTGGTAAACTCAAAGACCGGCTTCAAGACGGAAATCAACCAGTTAAAGACTTGGATCTCCCAACGATTGAACTGGATGGATACCCAGTTTGATTCCATCCCATCACCCCTCTTGAGCCTGACTGAAGGGGTAGCTCTACCCGGCTTCAAACTTGGCATCAGCGCACAAAGCGATGAGGTGTACTACACGACGGACGGTACTGATCCGCGTATGCCAAACGGCAGCATCAGTTCCAGGGCAATTCGACTTGTGCAAGCGGAAACAGACCCGTTCATCGCAAAGGGGTCTGAGTGGACATACCTCGACACCGGAGCCGGCTTGAACCGTCAAACTTGGACAGAGATTGGGTATGATGATACCAAGTGGAAAAGCGGCAAAGCAGAACTGGGCTACGGTGATGGCGATGAAGTCACCGCAGTCAGCCGGGGACCTGAACCCAGCTCGAAATATCACACGACAATCTATTTTAGGAAGAAATTTGAAATAGAAGACTCAGTCAACAAGTCATTGCTTATCAGGCTTTTGAGGGATGATGGAGCTATTGTCTATCTTAACGGGGAAGAACTGTTCCGGAGCAACATGAAGACCGGCACCGTGCGTTCATCGAGCTACGCGCTGAAGCGTAACTCGAGCAAGAATAGCCGAATCTATTTCCCTTACTTCATTGAAGTTCCCAACTTCAAACCCGGTAAAAACATATTCGCGGTAGAAGTGCATCGCGGCTCCCGATCCGACAAGGATTTGAGCTTCAATTTTGAAGCCACGCTTCTGGATGCCGCCGGCGTACCAGTTGCCATCGACAAAACATCCACAATCACCGTCCGCGCAAAAAGTGACAACGTCTGGAGTGCACCCTCCACGGCATCGATCATCATATCCCCCTCCGCCTCACTCAAGGTGACGGAGTTGATGTACAATCCAGTAGACGGGAAAACGTTTGAGTTTATCGAACTCAAGAACACCGCGGGCTTCCCCATTAATCTGGCGGGAATCACCCTGTCTGGAGTTAGCTTTGAATTCGAGGAGGGAACACTAGCCCCGTGGGAATCCGGCCTTCTTATACCAAACGACGATCCAGACGCATTTATCGCCAAATACCCAAATGCTCCAATCCTAGGCACCTACGGAGGAAGTCTCTCCAACTCCGGCGAGGAACTCCAACTGATTGACCCTGATGGCCAAGTTATTTACTCAGTAAACTATTCCGACGAGACACCTTGGCCAAATGAAGCCAACGGCAACGGCTCATCGCTCGAACTTACAACAAACCTTGGCAATGAACGCGACCCAGCCAACTGGCGCGCAAGCCTCGTGCCCGGCGGCACTCCAGGTGACATTCTGTTTTTATCCACCAAATTAAGCCTTACAGGCGGAAGGATGGCCATCCGCTTCCTGGGGCTTCCCGGTAACACCTATTCCCTTCATGTCAGCGACGACCTCGCCTCAGGGAAGTGGAGGAAACTAGAGGTAAATGAATTCGTAACAGAAATGAAAGTCGTGGAGTTTGTCGTCTCGCCTGACGATGGCGAAGGTCAGCAGTTCTACCGTGTTTCAAACCCATGACAACGCTCCATACACCCGGCAAAC
>Ga0209752_1001262_pt1 | contig 12363 bp, 12 predicted proteins | sample METZYME_3_250m_FD_187548 | JGI IMG/M metagenome (GOLD analysis project Ga0209752, IMG submission 187548) | Marine microbial communities from oxygen minimum zone in mesopelagic equatorial Pacific - METZYME_3_250m (SPAdes) (version 2) | ecosystem: Environmental > Aquatic > Marine > Oceanic...
GTCGTCGATGTCAACGCTTGACAGCGTTTCGAGCAGTGACGGTCAACTGATGCCACCAGATCGGGCCAGTTATGTCTCTGGCCCTTCGTGCGCGAGGAGGGACTTGAACCCTCACGTCCTTGCGGACACAGGAACCTGAATCCTGCGCGTCTGCCAATTCCGCCACTCGCGCCAGTGACTTGGGGAAGGGTAACTGGTGTCGTTGGGGTGTCGGGTAGGTCGTCCAGAGTCTCGGCGCGGGGACCAGTAGCATTGCCCGAACCGTGGGTGGCAAACTCCCAATCCTGTCGGGGACCGATGTCGACCGGGGTCGGCAAACGGCACGACGATGGTGATTCGTTCCCCGCGTCTGCGACGGACTTCCATTCGGCTGGCGCACTCGGCGGCAACCCATGTTGGTCGGGTTCGACACAGTAACCAGGACGATCACGGTTTTGCCGAGGGCCTATGCGTACTTGCCGACGGTATGGGTGGTCATCGGGGTGGTGAGGTGGCAGCTGCTCTTGCTGTTTCGACCACCCTGGGTCGCTTCAACGGGTCGTCTCGGGTCGGGCTGGTTCGTGCCGTCGTGGCTGCCAACCGGGCCATCATGGAGAGGGCTCTCGTCGACGAGAACCTTCTCGGCATGGGGACAACGATCTGTGCGATCGCCGCGGTGGTCGGCGAATCAGACCTCGATGGCCTGGCTGTAGTCAACGTGGGGGACAGCCGGGTCTACCACTACTCCAGCGGGGTGCTTATCCAGGTGACTGAGGACCACAGCCTGGTGGCCGATCTGGTCCGGGCTGGCGACCTTACCGCCGAGGAGGCGGCTCGCCATCCGCAACGCAACATCCTTACCCGGGCGCTGGGCATCGAGGGCGATCCGGTGGTGGACACCTGGGAGTTGTTGCCGGTGGTTGGCGACCGGTACCTACTGTGCAGTGACGGGCTGTTCAACGAACTCACTGATGATCGGATTAGCGAAATCCTCGGTCAATGCACCGATCCGGAGATGGCGGCCAACGAGTTGGTGGATCGGGCCGTCGACGCCGGCGGCCATGACAACGTCACCGTGCTAGTGGTGGATGTGACTGAGGCGCCCGAGACTGGGGGTGAGGACTGGACCCTGCCCGGGGTTCGCCCCGAGCAAGCCTCGGCCGCCGCACCATCGGACATGATCGGCCTAGGCGGACGGGGGTGGCGACCCGTGGCTCTTGGTGTCGGACTGATGGGTCTTCTAGCTGCCGTGTTCGCCGGTATTGGTCTTTACGCCCGGAGCGGCTGGTATGTGGGGGAGTACAACGGTGGGGTGGCCGTCTTCAAGGGGCGGCCGTCGGGCGTGCTTTGGTTCAACCCGACAGTCGAGGAGGTGATGGGCGTATCGATCCTCGATCTCCCAGAGCCCCAGAGGAAGGCAGTGGTCGATGTGATCGTCGTTCCTTCCCTCTCTGAGGGTCGGGACCTGGTGGAACGGTTGAGCAGTGATGACGACTGATCAACTTTCCCATCAGGATGGGTGGGGTCGTCGGTAGAATTTTCCGCCATGGCGAACCAGGGCCCCACGGTCTTCAACGGCCGCTACGAACTTCACCGTCAGCTGGCCCGTGGCGGTATGGCCGACGTCTTTCTGGCCCGCGACCTCCTATTGGATCGTCCGGTCGCCGTCAAGGTCCTGTTCGACGAATTCTCTAACGATCCCAATTTTGTGGAGCGTTTCCGTCGAGAGGCGCAGCGGGCCGCCAACCTAAACCATCCCAATATCGTCAGTGTGTACGACTGGGGCGAGGAGCAGGGCACCTACTTCATCGTCATGGAGTATGTGGAGGGGAGGAGCCTGGCCGAGATCATCCGGACTGGCGGGCCCCTGCATCCGGATCGAGCCGCAGAGGTGGCATCCGAGGTGGCCGCCGCTTTGAGCTTCGCCCACCGGAACGGCATCGTTCACCGCGATGTCAAACCGGGCAACGTACTGCTGGCCCCGAACGGCCACGTCAAGGTCGCCGACTTTGGGATCGCCCGTGCCCTAGCAGGAGCCCAAAACGAGATCACCCAAGCCGGAATTGTCATGGGCACGGCCACCTACCTGTCCCCGGAGCAGGCTCAGGGCCGTGAGGTCGACCCCCGCAGCGACCTCTACGCCCTAGGAGTCGTCCTCTACGAGATGCTCCTCGGCCGTCCGCCATTCGGTGGTGACACGCCGGTGGCCTTGGCAACCCAGCACGTGCAAAACAGCCCACCGTCCCTACGGGCTGCGGGCGCCTCGATAGCGGACTCGCTTGAAGCGGTCACCATGAAGTTGCTGGCCAAGAACCCGGTCAACCGTTATCCGACAGCGGAAGACCTCCGCAGCGACCTTCGTCGCTACCGGGAGGGGGCCCATGACCTGAAACCAACTGGTCCGATGGGCGGCAACGTCCGCTACCCAGCTGAACCGGCCCCGGCTCCAGTGCCCCACCGACGGCGCCTAGCCATGCGTCGCGACGACGGCCTGCGTCGCACTGCGTTGTTCACCATGGTCATGGCCATCCTTCTAGTGGTTCTCGGTTATCTGGTCGTTGAGTTCGTTGACACGATTGGCGTCGACGATGAGGCGGTCGCACCAGCGGAGCTGGGAACCGTTGAGGTTCCGAACCTGATCGGCACTCCGGTGGACGAGGCTCGAGGAGCGCTGCGTGACTCCCGCCTCAGCGTGCAGATGGACTATGAGATGAACACCGACTACGCGGAAAACACCGTTTTCGACCAGCAACCCCGCGCAGGGGCGAAGGTCGAGGCGGCGGAAACAGTGAGGCTGTGGGTGAGTCAGGGAACAGGTCCGATGGTCCTCCTAGCGGTGATCGGTGATTCCAAGACTGACGCCGTCGAAGATCTAGAGGCAATGGGGCTGAGGGTCGACACTGTTGACGTCGAAGATCCGGTGATTCCGCTCGGACAGGTCATGGATCAGAATCCGACTGCCGGTTCGGCGATCACCCCAGGTTCACGGGTGATCCTGTTCGTTTCCAATGGACCAGCCGTGGAGCAGATCCCGGACCTGGAGAACCGCCCGGTCCTAGATGCCATGAACATTGTTTCCCAACTGGGTTGGTTGGCCTATACGACCGAGGAACCTAGCGAGACAGTTCCTGAAGGCCAGGTGGTGCGAACTGAGCCGCCCGCTCGGAGTGATCTCGCTCCGGGAAGTCGCGTGGAGATCGTGGTTTCGTCCGGCCTGCCTCAGGTTGTGACTCCCCCGGTGACGAGCCTGCTTGAAGATTCGGCTGTACAAGCCCTCGAGGAGCTTGGGTTTGAGGTGAACGTGATCTACGAGGCTTTGCCAGCCTTCTCACCGAACGACGGTCGGGTGATTAGCCAGAGCCCCCAGCCCGAGGTGGAAGTCGATCTAGGGACAATTGTGACCGTGGTCGTTGGTCGCTCCGAGAGCGTCAATCTGGATCCTGAAGCCGGAGCGGCCGATGGGGACGAAGCCAGTGATGGGGAGGTTGCGCCGTCCAGCGATGGGTAGTGGTCGGGCGGGACCGGTCATGAGGCTCGGGCAAGGAAGTTGGACAGCAAGACGCGGCCGTCCTCGGTGAGGATCGATTCTGGGTGGAACTGTACGCCTTCCACGTCAAGGTCACGGTGCCGCAGACCCATGACCAGTCCGTCGTCGGATGTGGCGACTACCTCCAGCTCTTCGGGCAGCGACGACTCCTCGACGATCAGAGAGTGGTAACGAGTCGCCTCCAGGGGTGAGGAAAGGCCGGAGAAGAGCCCGGTCCCGCCGTGGTGAATCTGGGACGTCTTGCCGTGCATTACCTGTGGTGACCGCTCCACCCGCGCCCCCCAGGCTGCTCCGATGCACTGGTGCCCGAGGCACACACCAAGAACCGGAATACGGCCTGCAGCCCACCTGATCATTTCCACGGAGACGCCGGCGTCCTCGGGTCGGCCCGGTCCCGGGCTGACCAGCACCGCGTCGGGAGCGAGCTCCGCTGCCTCGTCGAGGGTCACAGCGTCGTGACGGCGCACGATCGGGTCGGCCCCCAACTCCCCCAGGTACTGGACGAGGTTGTAGACGAACGAGTCATAGTTGTCCACGACCAGGACTCGTGTGCTCACTCCCGGCACGCTAACCGCCCCGAGGTCGGGCGGCCCTCGGGTTTGGGCCTATTCTCCTCACCATGGCTGGCCCGCAGAAGCGTCGGATCAAGGGTGGACGTGTGACCCCTAAGGGTGGGCAGGCACTACCCGGTCAACCACCCCCGGCCGCCGCTGAGTCGCCTACCTGGGTGCCGGTGCTGATGTTTAGTTTCCTGGGCCTCGGAGTGCTCATCATCTTCTTCAACTACGTCGGGTGGATGCCCGGAGGGACCAGTAATTCAATCCTCCTGCTCGGCCTGGGATCCATCCTGGCTGGGATCATCACGGCGACCCAGTACCACTGACCCAGTGCCGGGGTTTACAGGCCATCTCCGGGTGGGATGAGGTGTAAATCACATAGGTGTTGTTCTCCCACAGGCTTCTCCACAGCCTGTGGGTAACCCGGATTTCACTGGTCAGGTCAGTCGTCGATCGGGAGGAGTTCCATGGCTTCCATGCAGTGCCGTGGCGGGTCGGGGTTCTCCTCTATAGCCGTGGTCATCCGCACCTCGGTACCACATAGTTCGCACCGATAGAGGAACTTCACCCGTCTCAACTCCCCGGCTGGAGCTGGCGTCGGTGGAGGCGCGGCCAGGGCCCTGAGAACTCCCACACCGGCCCTGAGAAGGACGGCCGCGGTTACTACGGCGATCAGGACGTTGGACATCGACACTGCTGGTCAGCCTATTGCGGTACCTGAGGCCGACCTGTACGAGTTGACCACCATTAGGGTCCAGCACACCACGTACCGAGAGGATCGTCGATGGAAGTCTCTTCCGCCACCAACCTGGCCCTGCTGGTGTTGCGGGCCGCGACCGGTTTGACCTTGGCTGCCCACGGTTGGAACAAGTTCTTCACCGGGGGCCGACTGCCCGGCACCGGCCGCTGGTTTGACAGTATCGGCATGCGGCCCGGGCGGTTAAACGCGTGGCTGGCCGCCGGTACCGAGGTAGGCGCCGGTGTACTGCTCGCCGCCGGTCTGGTGACCCCGGTCTCGGCCGGTGGCGTAATTGGCGTGATGGTTGTCGCTGGGTGGACGGTCCATCGTTCGAATGGCTTCTTCATTCTTAAAGAGGGCTGGGAGTACGTGTTCGTGCTCGCCGTGGCCGCACTGGCGGTCGCCACACTCGGCCCGGGAGAGTGGTCGCTCGACCAGGCTCTGGGCATCACCGACGACCTCGCCGGGTGGTCAGGCTTCTGGCTAGCTCTGATCCTTGGGGTAGGCGGAGCGATCCTGCAGTTAGCCGCCTTCTGGCGTCCGTCCAGCGTGGAAGTTGGTGACTGATCCGAATCGGTGGAGCTGATGGGAATCGAACCCACGACCCCCTGCTTGCAAAGCAGGTGCTCTAGCCAACTGAGCTACAGCCCCGGTACCGGGCCAGCGTAGGGGAAGGTCCCAGTCGCCCGGTCGTAAGTTCGGTGCCAACGAATCAGGTGGTCAGATCAGGGAGCCATGGGCCTGCCGAAAGGCAGATCATCCTGCCAGGTGGATAGAAACCCTTCAGCACGTACGCACGCACCGATGATCGGACCGTCGTCGTGGTGGGCGACCTCGGCGACGACAGCCGCCACCACCTCTCGGGCCTCGTCTTCGTCGCCGATGAGGGGCCCGGCGGTGGTCACGAAGTCGGGTAGCGCGGTGATTCCCCGGCGTCGGCAATGGGCTACCGCCCGGGTTGTGATGGGCAGAGGCCCGGTCGGCACCACAGCTCCGACGGCCAGACGATCGGCCACCTCGTGGTCGACCATGCCCACCTTTGATCCGCAGAACAAGAGGTCAGTCCCCGCTCCAAAGGGATCGTCACTAGCCACCACCTCGATACCTCTTGCGGATAGTTCCTTGACCAGTGCCTCAGAGCCGGCTCCCTCCACCGTGGCAGTCGATGCAGCAGGTACGGCCGCCAGCCCGGCAGCCACCGCTCCAGCAGCCAGTAGTTCTTCCGCCGCTGGGTTCGCTGACACGCCCAGGTCCCGATCGGTCACCCCCTTCCCCGCTGAGAGCGAGAACGTCGTGTCCCAACCGGACACCTCGGCGATAAATGCCGCCACCGCGGCGTCCCGCCCCTCGGGCGAGGCGCTGATCCCCGCTGAGATTCCCGTCTCCTGTCGGCCCAGGGAGGCCAAGGCGTAGGTCACCGACCGGGCCAGGTCCCGCGCCCCACCCTGGAGCACGCGAGGCGCCAGCCGGACAATGCCCTGCCCCGGCACCCCCTCCAGGTCGACGGCCACAAAGGCGTCGACCGTCTCGAGCTTGACGATCTGCATGGGTCCAGTCTGGCGACTCGGAAGCCGTCAGTCCGTGTCGAGGGCGTCGACCACCCGTTCGACCTGGAGTTCGGCAGCTGCCAGGCGCCCCTGGCAAAGGGAGATCAGAGCGCCGGCCCGTTCCACACGCGAAGCCAGGCGGTCCAAGTCGACATTTTCGGATTCCAACTCAGAGAGGATCTCCCGTAGTTCCTCGAGCGCCGCGCCATACCCGACCAGTTCGTCCGGCCCAGTTTCGGCCTCCTCGTCGCTCATAGCGGCACCTTGTCCACCGTGCTGGCCACCGTGCTGGCCACCGTACCGTCGGCTACCAGGGTGGCCAGCCGGTCACCGGGGTTTGCCTCGCCTACCGACCTGAGCAGCCGGCCGTCCTCCAACCGGGTGATCGACCAGCCGCGGGCCAGGATGCGCTCCGGGTCCAAGGCCCGCAACCGGCCGGTTATGCCCGCTAGGTGTTCCTCGTGGCGGGCCAGAGCGGCCCGGGTCGCGCGCACGGTGCGCCCGGCCAGGTCGGCCTGTCGTTGACCGGAGTGTTCGATTACCTGTCGGGCCCGGTCGACGATCTCCGATCGCATCCCCTCCACGAGGCTGGCGAAGGCTCGTCCTCGTTCCACGAGGGCCGCAGCACAGGCCGTGGGGGTCTTAAATGCCGTATGGGCCACTTCGTCGGCGATGCTCCGGTCGACCTCGTGGCCGATGCCGGTCCATACCGGAATGTCCAGTTCGGCGATAGTCCGGGCGACCGTCTCGGCGTCGAAGGCCACCAGGTCAGCGGCCGAACCTCCCCCCCGCACCAGGGCGATGACATCGGGCTGGTAGGAAGCCACCACGCGCAGTCCCTCGGCGATGTCGTCGGCCACCCCTTCCCCTTGGACTCGAGTGTCGCGCTCCAAAACGGTGAAGGCCAGGCCGCTGTGGCCCAACTCCGTGGAGAAGTCGGCGTGGGCGGCCGACCCGATGCTGGTCACTAGACCCACCCGGAGCGGCGGCTCGGGCACCTGGAGGCCGGCATTTCGGTCCAGCAGGCCCGCCTCGGCCAGGGTCCTCAATAGTTGTTCCCGTTCGATGGCCAGGCGACCCAAGGTGAACCCGGGATCGATCCTGTCCATGATCAACTGCAACCGGCCCCGTGGGGCGTAGAACTCCAGACGGGCTCGTATTCGGATGAGGAGGTCGTCGGCCAGTGCTAGACCTCCCGCCTCGGCCAGGGTGCGTTCCACCTCGGTTCTTGCTCCCCGCCACAACGCCACGTTGAAAATCGCCGCCGGAGCCTGACCCGGCTCGTCGGACGGCTCCACCAGGTCGAAGTAAAGGTGGCCCGAGCGGGCGGCGTGCAGGTTGGAGACCTGGCCCTCCACCCAGAGGAAATCCCCGAAGAGCGTGCGGAGTCCCTCTCGGACCAACTCACCGAGCTGCGAGACGGTAAGGACCGGAGGGTCTATGTCGAGAGCCATCGCTGGCACCTTAGCGACGGTCCCGGTCCTCCGACCGAGCAGGTTCCCAAGTGCCCAGAGTAGGTTCGTGCCTCGCAAACGCCGGATCCCATGCCGGTGGGGTGGCTCCGAGTGAGGGGGTGTTCATGACGGCGACGCTTGAGGAACCGATCGCTGCCACGACCCCAGAGGGCACGGTGACCGTCGCCTCGATGGCCAGGGACTGGGCCCGGCGAACGCCAAGCCAGGTGGCCATGCGGGAGAAGGACTTCGGTATCTGGCAGGAGTACACATGGGAACGGACATGGGGACTGGTCCTCGACGCGGCCCATGGCCTGCTGGCTCTCGGAGTGGAACCTACCGACCGGGTGTCCATCCAGTCCGAGGATCGCCCTGAGTGGATCATCTTGGACCTGGCCACGGTGGCTATCCGGGGCATCACTGTCGGCCTCTACCCCACCAACCCCACCACCGAGGTCGAATACCTCCTCACCGACTCGGGGTCCACCGTGCACCTGGCCGAGGATCAGGAACAAGTCGACCGGGTGCTTGACATCGAACCTTCCAAGCTCGACCGGCTGGCCCGTGTTCTCTACTGCGAGCCTCGGGGTGTGCGCACCTACGAAGACGACCGGCTCCTCTACTGGGATGACTTCCTGGCCATGGGGCAGAAGCACCGGGCTGCCGACCCGGACGCCGTGGACCGTCTGATGAACCAGGCCCAGCCGGACGATGTCATGACCCTCGTCTACACCTCAGGTACCACAGGCCCCCCGAAGGGGGCGATGCTGACCAACAGCAATGTGTCGTACGCCATTGAAAAGATCGTGCTGCCGGAAGGTGTCCGTGGGGGATCGGTCGGACCCGATGATGTCGTCCTTACCTATCTACCGCTCTGTCACGTGGCAGAACGGGTCTTTTCAACCTGGCATCTCGTGTCGCGGAGCGTCCAACTCAACTTCGCGGAGTCGATCGAGACCGTCACCGACAACCTTCGGGAGATCCAGCCCACCCTCTTCTTCGCCGTACCCCGTATTTGGGAAAAGATGCACGCCACAGTGACGATCAAGGGGGGTGACTCCTCACCCTTCAAGCGGCTCTGGTTGCGTTTCGGACTTACCCTGGCCAGCGTCATCGGTAGGGAAAAGATCGCCAATGGCGGATCCCACACTGCCAAGAGCCGCCTGCTCAACCTGATTGGATTCCCCCTTGTCTTCCGTGCCCTACAGGAGCGGGTCGGACTGCGCCGGTGCTGGTTCGCCGGCTCCGGTGCCGCCCCCATCGCTCCCGAAGTGCTCGAGTTCTTCATCGGAATCGGGGTTCCGGCCTACGAGGGCTACGGGATGACAGAAAACTCGGCCGTAGCCACCTGGAACATGCCAGGGCGGATGATTCTTGGCACGGTCGGCGAACCCCACCCGGGTATCGGATTCCGGATTGACGAGGAGACCGGAGAGATCCAAACCAAACACGACGGCGTGTTCGTCGGCTACTGGAACAAGCCGGAAAGGACAGCCGAGACGTTCACTGAAGACGGCTGGCTCAAGACCGGAGACGTTGGCGAATGGGTCGAGGGCACCTACGTGCGGATCATCGACCGCATCAAGGACATCATCATCACCTCCGGTGGGAAGAACATCTCGCCCTCCGAGATCGAGAACAGTCTTAAGACATCGCCTTATGTGCGGGAGGCCATGGTCATCGGCGACCAGCGGAAGTTCCTCAGCGCGCTGATCGGTATCGAATTCGACACGGTGGGCAACTGGGCCCTGCGGCGCAACATCCCATACACCACCTACCGCGACCTTTCCGAAAAGCCCGAGGTTCTGGAGTTGATCCGGGATGTGGTGAACGAAACCAACGAGAAGTTCGCCCGGGTCGAGTCGATCAGGAAGTTCCGGATGATCCCCAAGGAGCTAGACCACGAGGACGGCGAGCTGACGGCCACCCAGAAATTGAAACGGGACGCGATGGTGGCCATGTTCACCGATCTAGTGGAGGACATGTACGCATGACCGGTCTGGTGCTTCAGCCAGGGGTGGTGGCCTTGGCCGGTGCTTCGGGCTTGGACATCTTCGTCCAGACTTTCGCCAAGGCCCTAGCCCTCGGGTCCCTCTACGCGTTGTTGGCTCTCGGGTTCGTCTTGATCTACAAGACCACCCAGACCCTCAATTTCTCCCAGGGCGCTCTGGCCCTGACCGGCACCTGGTTCATGTCCATGGTGTTCATCGACTGGGACATTCCGGGACGGTTCATGGGCGGTCCGACATGGTTCCATTGGTTCATGGCCCTGCTGGTGGCTGTCGCCGTCACAGCGGGTCTGGGCATGGTCATCGAACGCCTGGCGATCCGGCCGATGATCGGTGAGCCACTTTTTTCGATGGCCATGATCACCCTGGCCCTGGAGGTCATCCTGCGGACGGTCTCGTTTGATGCGGTGTACATCGAGGCGCGGATTCTTGGCATCCCTTGGGGTAGCAGGACCTTCATGATCGGCGGCGCTTGGATCCCCTGGTCCTACGTGGCGGCCCTTCTTGCTGCCCTGGTCGCGTTCGCCGGCACCTGGATGTTTTTCAAGACCAGGCAGGGCATCGCCATGCGGGCCACATCGTTCGACCAGGAGGCGGCGATGGCCCAGGGCATCAACGTGCACCGGGCCTTCGCGATCGCCTGGGCATCTGGTGCTGGGCTGGCCGCCGTGGCTGGTGTCTTCGCGTCGATGCCGCCGTGGCCGGCCGCCGGGGTGGCCAGTGTTGACGGGGCGTTCTTCGTGTTCCGGGCCCTTCCAGCGGTGATCCTCGGGGGTCTCGACTCGGTGGTCGGCGCGCTCCTGGGAGGGCTGATCATCGGACTGGTCGAGATCTTTGCCGGCCAGTATCTGTCGTCATACAGCCACGTGCTGGGCGTCGGCTACCAGGTGGTGGTCCCGTACCTGGTGATGTTGCTCGGCCTGCTGATCCGGCCCTACGGCCTGTTCGGCACTAAGGAGATCAGGCGGGTATGACCATTCGGATCCCGGGAATCGCCCGGTACCAGCCGAGGTGGAGACCATGAGGGGTCGACCGAAGCTCTACACCTCGTACACCACCGAGACGGCCCTGTTCCCGACCACCCTTCAGAAGGTAATGATCGGTCTGTTTCTGGCCGTCCTGGTTCTGATGCCGTTTGACCTACCGGTGATCAACGACCTTCCTTTGGTGCGTTTCCTCGGCGACAACTCCTGGCTGCGGCCCGTCAACCGCATGCTTATTTTCGCCATCGCCGCCGTCGGGTTGAACCTGCTTTCTGGGGTGGCCGGGCAGGTTTCACTCGGCCACGCGTTCTTCATGGGGGTCGGCGCCTCTACCGCGGTGCTCGTTGGAGGCGCCTCCACGTCGAGGCTCTGGGGTTGGGGTCTACCCATGTGGATCTGGTTGCCGGCCGCCGGCCTGGTCGCCGCGGCAGTCGGTGTCCTGGTAGCACCGGCCGCGGTACGGGTTCGAGGCCTCTACCTGGGCATCGCCACTATCGGCCTGGTGTTCATCGGGATACATCTGTCGCGGGTGTTCCCCGAGATCGCCGGGCCACCCCAGTTGGGGCGGAAGTGGCCTCGCCTCGAACTGCGGTTCTGGAAGGAGGAGACCCCCTTCGTCGACTTCAGCCGAAAGGGTCACTGGCTCTGGTTCGACATCGGGAACAACCAGAAGACCTATCTGCTGTTACTAGTGATCCTGCTAGTGCTCTCGTTGGTGGCGGCCAACTTGGCTCGCAGTCGCACCGGCCGGTCTTGGGCAGCCATACGGGACCGTGACGTAGCCGCCGAGATCATGGGAGTGCCTGAGTTCAGGGCCAAGACGACGGCTTTTGCTATTTCGTCGTTCTACGCCGGGGTGGCCGGAGCCCTCTTCGCTTCACTGTCTGGCTACATGTACCCCGAAGCATGGAACCTTCTGCTTTCCGTCGAAATGATTGCCATCCTCCTCATAGGAGGCATGGGCCGGATATCCGGAGCCCTGATGGGGTCTTTCTTCGTAGCCCTCTCGCCCCGGTTTCTCGAAGAATCCGTGCGGTGGGCCGCAGAACAAGCCGAGGGTGAGGGGGTTTTTGCTGGGATCTGGGATTCCCTGATCAGCCTTGGCCCCTCTGACTTCGGCTTTATCTCGGTAAAAGAGATGGCGATGGGCTTCCCTTTGCCAGCGAGCTCGTTAGATGAAATCATCTACGGCCTACTCATAATCGTCTTTTTGCTGTTCGAGCCCATGGGCATGTTCGGCATTTGGATCAAGATCCGCAACTACTGGAAGGGCTGGCCGTTCAGTTACTGACATGCCGGCTCTGACAACACATCTCCCGTGCCCCCACAAGGGCCGGGAGGCCGATAGGGAAAATGGAGGGGAATACCTGATGAAGCGCTTGACGAAGGTACTGGCGGTGGTGCTGACGCTGTCGATGGTCGCCGCGGCTTGTGGCGACGACGACGACGAGGCTGCTCCGGCGGCTACTACGGCTGCTCCGGCGGCTACTACGGCTGCTCCGGCGGCTACTACGGCTGCTCCGGCGGCTACTACGGCTGCTCCGGCGG
>Ga0209752_1001268_pt1 | contig 12344 bp, 14 predicted proteins | sample METZYME_3_250m_FD_187548 | JGI IMG/M metagenome (GOLD analysis project Ga0209752, IMG submission 187548) | Marine microbial communities from oxygen minimum zone in mesopelagic equatorial Pacific - METZYME_3_250m (SPAdes) (version 2) | ecosystem: Environmental > Aquatic > Marine > Oceanic...
TCACTTTAGTCTCCAAAGGCAATAACATCTTCAGAAAGTGGATGGTAGAAAACAGAAAGTAAGGATCACTTTTAAACAAAACCCATCATCTCTTTTGATTGACCCACACCAATTCTTCACATTAAGGGAAACCTTCCAAAACCTTACATGTGGTATGTGTATCATAATGTGATTATTATGTTAGACGAATCGTATGAATTTGATTTCTTGAATTAGATGGTTCATGATTAACTAATAATTTTTTTTGTAAACTATATTTTGAGCAACATTATTCTTTATAAGGAGTGCTATGTCAAAAACAGTAAAAAACATGCTTGAAGAAGCATTTGCAAAAGTTCCCATGGTAGAACCTAAAGATGCTATGGAATGGCTTAATGATTCAGATACAATTTTTGTTGATGTCAGAGATACTTTATCTATCCAGGATACTGGGAAAGTGAAAGGAGCCATCCATGCTGAACGTGGAATGATTGAGTTTTTTGCAGATCAGGAACATGAATTAGGAAAAGAAGAAATGAAACCTGAAAAAAGAGTAATTCTCTACTGTGGAGCAGGAGGACAGGCTGCTTTAGCTGGGAAAACTCTCATAGATATGGGATATGAGAAAGTCTTCAATGTAGGAAGTTTCAAAGGCTGGAAGGACGCAGGAGGTCCAACCGATTGATGAAAAAGATCTATAAATAAAACTAAAGATAATTTTTTATTTAAATTCTCCCAGGGCTAATGGAACCTGCAGAAATGGTAAGTTCCGGCATGTAGAATATGAAAAGTGGAATGGAACAGACGTGAGTTCATTCACATGAAATGTGAAACGAGATATTTCCGTATATCATTTGCTTCTTTCATTGGTCCATCATCAGTAACTAAACAAGGTACAGTTTCATTTCCAGTCAGTTCTGCCAGCTCTTTCGCATAGTCCGGATTCACGCGGATATCCTTGTATGTAAATTTATCCTTTATTTTTGAATTTGTAATCGTATTGAGCACAATCTGACAATATTCACAGTCTTCATAAAAATAAAGTTCCATCATCAGTGCTTCAGATTAATTTCCCAAAAAAAAGGCGGTCCACAAAGAGACCGCCACGAAAAAATCAAATAAGATTTTTAGCTGTTTATCCGTTTACTTTTTGGCACTCGGCTAAAAGCTCAGAAATATTACGCTCTCCGTTTGCCATAACGGAATATTGAACTGAGCCTTGCTTGTCAACAATAACCGTTGCTCGTGCTGTGTATCCTTTATTCTCCAAATAAACCCCATAAGAAGTCGCCATGGCGCCTTTTGGATGGTAATCCTGTAGGAGTGGGTAGGACACACCACCAAGGGAATTAGCCCAATTATAATGTGACTGTTTACTGTCTATGCTAACACCCAAAACTTGAGTGTCTGCGGCTTTGAATTGTTCAATCTTCGATTCAATCCCGGGTATTTCTTTGCTTCAAGTGGATGTCCAATCTTTCGGGTAAAACACCAGCATCACATTCTTTGTTCCCTTGAATTGACTTAAGGTAAACTCCGTATCAAACTGGCTATCCAATTTAAAATCCGGGGCCTGTGATCCAACTGCAATCATTCATACCTCCTATGAATTAATTAAAAAACCTTCAAAAGCGACATGATCTCAGAGTACACAAAACTGTGTCTGTATACCAAAATAATCTAGCAGCTCTTAGCAAACAAATTTTTTGACCAAATCTTATTTATTCAGCTGATTCAGTGTTTGACCGATCGGTAAAAAAGGAAGGACGTTTCCTCCAACCTCTTTGTCTGCAATTACCTTATTTACTTTGGGGAGTACGCTGGCCATCGTCTCCAGCAGAATGCGCTCACGGGTAATATCTTTGGCCTTTTTATATTCTTCATAAACCATATTAAACCGTTCTGATTCACCCGTGGCGACTAGAACTTTTTCTTTGGCATAAGCCTTGGCATTATTGATCATCTGCGCAGCTTCGCCTCTGGCCTTCGGAACGAGATTGTTTTTGTAGCCTTCTGCATCATTGATCATTTTTTCCCGATCCTCACGGGCACTAACCACATCTTTAAAAGCTTCTTTTACCGCATCTGGAGGATGAACATCTTGCAGCTTCACATTCTCAATCTTTATTCCACCTTTGTAGCTATTCATTGTCTGCTGAAGAAGCTGCGCTGTGGTATCTTCGATAATCCCCTTTCCAACAGTCAGTGCTTTGGTGACAGTTGTATCACCTACCACTTCACGCATCGCGGACTCTGCTGCAGATTTTACAGTTTCATCCGGATTAGTAAGACTATAAAAATAATTTTCTAAATCAGAAATGCGATATTGGACAATGAACTGCACATCAATGATGTTTTCATCTCCAGTGAGCATAAGTGACTCTTTTAAGACACGCCGATATTTGGCTGGAGGACCGGTCTGAATCGTCCGGAATCCAATCTCAAGTCTCCGCACTGCTGTTACAGGTGCTATCTGCACGGTTTCGATTGGCAACGGCAAATGGTAATGCGGACCGGGGCCGACTACATCAGTAATTACTCCAAACCGTTTAATGACACCCTGCTCTTCTGGATCAATAATAAAAATTCCTGTGGCAAACCAAAGGGCAACTGCCAAAACTAGGATGAAAGTCGCCCCTCCTTTTTTTGGCAAACCAATCTTAAATTTATTCTGAAGATTGTTGAGTATTTCATCAATATCGGGAGGTTGCGGCCCATTTCCCCAAGGCGATTTATTTGGCGGTTTGTTCCAAGTACCCATTTGAATCTGTCATGTTATAAGTTGCAACAGCTTGTGTAGTAAGTTAAGTGAAGCATTGAGAAAATACAAGCTATAATGCTCACATGCTTTCAAAAAATCTGAAAAAATATCTTTATCTGTGAAATGCAAAAACATTTTCCATGCAGAATGCCTTATGCAGTCAATACTTCTACTCCACTTTCAGTAACCAGCAACGTGTGTTCCCATTGTGCAGATAGCTCCCCGTCTACTGTAACAGCCGTCCAGCCATCACCCAGAACTTTGCATTCATATCTGCCCATATTGATCATTGGCTCAATAGTAAAAACCATGTTTTTCCGCAGTACCTCACCTTTCCCGGGTTGACCATAATGCAGCACCTGTGGTGCTTCGTGAAAATGAACTCCAACTCCATGTCCAGCAAAATCCCTGACGACCGAAAAGCCGTGTTTTTCTGCATGCTGCTGAATGGCGTGTCCAATGTCTCCAAGTGTGTTCAAGGGTCGAACCTGCGCAATTCCCAGTTCTAGACATTCCCGGGTGACTTCCACCAATTCCCGTGTTTTTTCCGGGACATCACCAATGATAAACATCCGGCTGGCATCGCCAAAAAATCCATTTAAATTGCAGGTTACATCCACATTCACTATATCACCGTTCTGCAACGCCTGGTTGTTTGGAATGCCGTGACAAATAACATTATTCAAGGAGCTGCAGATACTTTTAGGAAACGGCATCCTGCGTCGACCTTGTCCGTGCCCGTAATTCAGTGGGGCCGGAATTGCTCCATTAGCTAAAGTTTCCTGATGAACCCATTCATCTATTTCATTTGTTGTCACCCCTTCAGTGATTCGTTCCTCAACCATATCGAGCAGTTCTTTGGTCAATTGACTACTTTTTCGGATACCCTCAATTTGCTCCTCAGTTTTTATAATAACATTGCGTTCTTTGGGTTTAGGTTTTTTTTCAGGAGGCAATACCTGTTTTTGTTCTTTTCCCAAGTGACATTTTTTATATTTTTTCCCACTTCCGCACCAGCAGGGAGCATTGCGCGAAAGTGTACTTGCAGCTGTCTTCATTCTATCATCCCCAAAAACCAATTTATGATACAGTGCTATTTCAACAAATCAAATACACGTCCTAATTGATAACCACCAAAGAAGTTTTCTCCAGGATCATGCGACCAATAAATAATCTGACCTTTGCCGACAACAGTTTTTATATCTACAAAACCCCAGTAACGGCTATCAGCGCTGTTGTAACGGTTGTCACCCATCACAAATAATTTGCCCTCCGGAATCACAATAGGCCCAAAGCGACTGACAGGTGCAGCATCCGTTAAGCCTTGAGCCTGCCTGGAAATCTGTTCCTTCGGTTCAAAATAAGCATAGGGTTCATCCAGCTTTTCTCCGTTGATGAAGACTTGATCATTCTGAATTTCCAGGGTTTCTCCGGGCAGGCCGACAGCTCGTTTAATGTAGTCAATCGAAGGATCCCGAGGATAAGGGAAAATGATGATGTCTCCCCTCTCGATCGGTTTTTTAAAGAGCTTTATCTCAGTAAATGGAACGGGTGAACCATAGGAGTACATACTAGCAAAAATGTGGTCTCCAATCTGAATTGTCGGCAGCATCGAACCGGATGGAATTTGGAAAGGCGCAAACAGATACGTCCGGACAATCGTCGCTACCACAACTGCAAAAATCAAAGCCTCAGTCCATTCTCTTATGGTGCGGTTTGGAATCAGGCGATCCAGGCGGAAAAAACCCTTAGCTGTTTTCAATAGATCATCCTGATTTTTCATAATTTCTTGTGCCTGTGGAAGTTTTTTGACTCGATTCAAAAAGCTTTCTTTGCTTGAGTAAACCCTGTCCTTTAATTCTGCAAGATCATTCAGAACAGTTTCGCTGACGCCTTTTTTTTGAAGTTTATTTAATGACTTTTCGGAAAGTTTGTAGGTTACAAACATATTTAATTGCACTTGGTTTTTCTGGTTAACGACTTTTTCTTGACTGACCTCAGTCAGCTTGTTTTTGAATCCACGACTAAAAATTTCTGAGCAGCAGCATTCAACTATTATTTTTTAAGTTGACGCCGGGCACAGCCAAACGCTATAAAGGATAACATACTATTTTGAATTGCCCGAAGAAAATAGTCAAATGCTCGTATTCTCTTCAGCCAAAATTATTTGCCAGAAAACTTCGGTTCACCGCGAAAATAACACCATCCCCGAAACAGCGAATAACCCATCATCCACGGAAGCACATGCAACTGACTGACAAATACCAACCAATCTTTTAGTGAAAGATCCCACAAATTTGCAAAGCGCAGACTTGCTCCCGCGGTTATTACTAATCCTACCAGATATGCACTTCCGGGCAGAAATAAACCTACACCGGAAAAACCCAGCAGCAGTGCTCCAAGAAAAACAATTTGTGAAAGCGCAAATAAAGCGTATAATTTTTTCTTTAAATGCGGAATTTTCTGACCAAAGACCCGATACGCGTCCAATTCATGGCGGTAACGTGAAGGAAACCTGCGGGCAAGCAAGCCATCATAAAAATAACGGCGCGCTAAAAGCAACGGGCGCAAATAGCTCGAGGGAAGAGGCGGATGCTCCACAATCAGTTCAGGTGCAAAAATAATCGGATATCCGGATTCTAAAATGCTGAAAGCTAAATCTGTGTCCTCTCGGAATGGAATAAGATAAGCAGGATGAAAATGAGCTAAGCTTTTGCGAACAAGAAAATTACAAGTTGGGTAGCGTCCGCCGTCAATATTTTCGGTCTGATGCGTGAATGGTGTCGCTCGGCAGCGCTGAGTAACTTCGGTACGGCCCTCAAATGCTCCGGAATCCGGTTTTTGCTGAATCAGTATAATTGCATTTTCTACCCAGTCCGGATGTGGAATGACGTCCGCATCAATCAAACCAATCCATGATCCGGAAGAGATTGCAACTCCTGCATTTCGGGCATTCCCTGGACCGGAATTCTGAATTGTAATCCATTGAAGTTTAAGCTCAGAGCGGGCTTGAAACTGACGCAGCATTTCCACAGTATCGTCTGTGGAGCCATCATTCGCAACTGTCACTTCAAACTCGGATTTTTGCGCCGATTGTTTTTCCAAGGCTTCAAGACAGCGTGACAGCAGCTTTGCACTGTTGTAAGCTGGAATTACAATTGAAAAGACATCCGCTTTTTGTTTACTTTGCGGTAATGACTCCGGTTTAACTTTTTTTTCAATGTAACTCATGCCACAGCATTCTCTTGATCCGGAGTTATCCGGTTTTATTCACAATTTGCGCGCTGCCTTGCCGTATCTGGAAGAGTTTCATCAGCAAACTTTCGTGATTCAAATCAGCGGAGATTTACTGGAAATTCACGATTCCAGAGTAATTGAAGATTTGGCGCTTTTGCAACAAGTTGGTATCAGAATCGTTATAGTGCATGGAGCAGAAGCGCAAATCCACAAGCTCCTTGCTGCAAAAGGTCACGATTACCAAACAGAAGACAGTATTCTTGTCGCTGAAGAAGCACATTTACCGCTGATTGAACAGGCAATTTCATCTGCCAACTGGCTGCTGCTGACCAAACTCAGGAGTTGTGGTCGACAGCTTCAGCCCTTTTCCGGCCATTTTCTGTTTGCAGAAAAAAAATCTTTTTCCGGAAATTTTGGTTTCCACTTTACTGGAAGTGTTTGCGGGCTTGACCTGGAAACCCTCCACCAGGCTATTTCAGACTCGAAACTAGTAATTCTACCACCTTTTTCACTTGGAGAAAAGGGACGATTGTGGATTCTAGATCCAAATCAGGTTGCCTTCGAAGTAGCAACACGTTTACGGGCAAAAAAATTGATTGTACTTGATACACATCCACTTCCGCAATTTGGTGAAACTGATTCTTTGGAAATGACAACAGACAATGTTCTGCAATGGTTGAAAAAAAATCCGGATTTACCTTCACCACAGCGCCTACAGTTAAACACTCTGACAGAAGCCTGCGTGCGTGGAATTGAGCGGTGTCATTTACTGGACGGCAGAGTTGAAGGTGCTTTGCTTGCAGAACTGCTCACGCCAAAAGGAGCAGGAGTGATGATCACTAATAGTTCATACAAACGCACACGTCCGGCCAGATTCAACGATGTGCAATCGATTTTGGAAATCCTCAGCAGTCCTGTTCAGCATGCTGCAGTTGTCTTGCGCACAGCTTCTTACATTGAGCAGCAAATCGATAATTATCTGGTTTTTTGTGTGGACGAAGATGTGGTGGGATGTTGCGAAATTATTAGTTTCCCGGACGGTTCCGCTGCAGAAATTGCCAGTTTGGCAGTTGATAAATTGTATAGGAATCAGGGGATCGGCAGTGAACTGATACAGGCGGCCTCAGAAAAAATTCGCTCAAACAGTTGCAAACTTGCATTTGCCTTAAGTGCTGTAACTTCCCATGTTTTTACACAATGCGGATTCCGTGAAATGAGTCCCAAAGAACTTCCGGAAAAAAAACAGAAAAACTACGACTTTCAGGAGTCAATAGTTTACGGACGGAATTTGGATTGAATCCGGTTTTTTTATTCCGGAAGTACAACGACTTCCACCCGGTTGTTCAAGTTCCTTTGAGTTGGCGACGCTTCACGGAAACGGGGGCGGGTTGAACCAAAGCTCTTGACTGTAATTTTTGTAGGATCAAGCCCATTTTTAATAAAGAAACGGGCAACCTTGGAAGCTCTTGCTCCAGCCAATTCCCAGGTTGAATCCCAGTTTTTTGAGGGTGTTTTTTCCGCATGTCCTTCGATCTGAATTCTGTTGGGAAGGAGAAAAACAAGTTTGGAGAACCGGCTCATTTCCTTGACTGCCTTTTGACTCAAATTCGCAGAATCAGGCTTAAAATAAGCGCTGGCTTTGAATGAAACAACAACTCCTTTTTCTTCAACATTGATATTTGCATCATCTCCCAATTCACTTTCCTCCAACCGGTCTGCAATCTGTTCAACGATAGAGTCTTTACCCTCATTCAAATAAGGAGTACCTGCCGGCAGCGGTTTGAAGCTTGCGGCTAGGTTTTTGAACTTCATTGTCTCATATTTACATGACGCAAAAAGCAAAATGAAAAAGCAAAGCAGGAGCGTTACCAAATCACCATAAGTAAAAATCCACTCCTGGTCGAACGGAACACAAACCTCACAATCCTCCTCATCAATGAGTTGTCCCATCTTTAGATGCGCAGTTTTAAGTTAAGGATTAAAGGCAGCAGCATAGCTAGCGAGTTTGGTCTTCAGGCAAGAGTAGAATCTGTACACGACGATTTAAGTTGCGTTTATAGGCAGTGTCCGGATTAAACCTTGGGCGTGAATCACCATATCCGGCTACCTGGATACGTTCTACTGGAATCAATTTTGATTCCAAAAAAGCGGCAATCACACTTGCTCGTGCAACAGAAAGTTCCCAGCTTGATGGATATTTTTTGTTTGAGTCCGACTCATCGGTGTGCCCGGATATTTCAATATTGTTCTGCAGCTGCCCGATAATTGGCAGCATTTTGTCCAGAGTCTTTTTTGCTTTCTCTGAAATAGATACAGAACCTTGTTCAAAGGCTACAGTTTTGCTGAATGTAACCTCCACTCCGGCTTTTGAGGCATTGATTGTGACATCATCCGGAACCTCCAACTGCTCGAGCTCTTTTGAGGCTTTATCTAAATTTGAACTTTGTCCATTAAAGATAAATGGACTCCCCGGAGGCATGCCTTTTAGACTATCTGAAATTTGTTTACTTTTTTCGACATCAGTCCTGCACATGGAAAAAAGTAAAATGAAGAAGCAAAGCAGTAGCGTTACCAGATCACCATATGTAAATATCCATTCCTGTTCGAATGGAATACAAATTTCACAATCCTCCTCATCAATCATCTGACCCATGATTCACTCCTTTTTCATGTTCAGATCACTCCTCTCCGCCTTCTGCGACTGCTGCCCCTTCGCCGCCTCCTTCAAACTTCAGAGCTTCGTACATTGTCTTTTGAGCTGGAGGCAGATAGTTCATCAAGTCGTTTTCAATAAAATCCGGACGCTGTCCGCCCTCAATGTAAAGCACTCCGTCACGGATCATTTCCATCAAAACTTTTTCCTCACCAGAATAGATTTCAAGCTTCTTTTTGGCTGGAGAAAAAATAGTGTTCGCAAAAAGGGAACCATAGAAAGTGGTAATCAAAGCCACGGCCATTGCCGGACCAATTGCAGAAGGATCATCCAGGTTTTGCAAGAGCAGCACGAGTCCAACCAGCGTTCCAAGCATTCCCCAGGCAGGGCAAAGAGAAGCCATCGTTCCAACCACAGCAATTTCACCGTCTTTACCGGCCATAGTGTACTTAACTTGGTGCGCCATCATATCCACAATTGCTTCGCGGTCAGCCCTGTCAACCACCAGTCTCAGTCCTCCGCGCAAGAAAAGGTTTTCGATACTGGGTAGTGCGTCTTCAATCGCAAGAATATTTTTCCGAGCAATTTTAGAAACGTCAACAATCAGGGTTAGCGTTTCAACCAATTGAACCGTACTCGGTTTCCATGATCTGCCGATGTAGCCCAGAAAGCCCTTTGCGTCTCCCATTGGATGAGAAATAAATGTGGAAGCAATAGTTCCTCCAAAAACGATCATTAATGAAGGCGTGTCCCAGAAGTAGATCCCGTTTCCGAATTTGATTGTGAATGTGGCAAAATCAAACATCATGGCAAACAACAACATAAACCATGCTAAAATGGTCCCAATTAGCGTTCCCTGTTCCATAAAAATATTCTCCAGATATCAAATAAGTGAGGGTTCTTTGAGCCTCAAATTCAATTTAACAAAGTGTCAATTTTTGCAACACGTTTTAGATTAGCAATAACTGTGAAAATTCAAACAGTTGGTGTGAATTATTTGTGGGACATCTAATGATCTCGTCCGAAAATTCCTGCTTCAGACAAATCCGAGTAAATTTTTCCGCCACTGTCTACATCTCTCAAAAAGGCAAAAACAGCTAAAACTTTATTCAATCTTGATAGTCATAAGCTTTTGTTTTTAAATTATTTTATTGTATATTGTGCTAATATTTTCGATGCCGTACTTTTTGCGGCTGCGGGACTTTTTAGTCGGAAAAGTTGAACAAACGTTGAGCGTTTGCTGAAGTTTGTTCAGATAATTGTTCCAGAGAAATTCCTCGCAATTCTGCGATAAAAGTTGCAATGGCTGGAATATGGGCTGGTTTATTGGGCTTTCCCCTGAAGGGAGTAGGGGCAAGAAAAGGTGAGTCTGTTTCCAGAAGCAAACGATCAAGTGGAAGCCAACTCACCACTTCCCGTAGATCTTCTGCATTTTTGAAGGTCACAATCCCGTTAATTCCAATATACCAGCCCATTTCTATCAAGGTCTTGGCCATCTCAAATGAACTCGTGAAACTGTGTGCCACACCTAGAGGCAGTACTGGAATCTCCTGCAGAATATTGAGGGTATCTGTTTCTGCTTCACGGCTGTGCATGATAACCGGCAGATTTAGCTCAACTGCCAGCTGCAGCTGTTTACTGAATACTTGTTGCTGGACCTCAGCAGAACTGTACATGTAATGATAATCAAGCCCGGTTTCTCCAATTGCAATCAGCTTCTTTTCTTCCAGGGCCAGCTTGCGAATTTTTTGTTCAAGATCTTCAGTTAGCTCTGCAGCATCATGCGGATGAAAACCGACACTTCCGTAAACTTCAGGAAATTGCTGCACCATACTTGAGACAAAATCCAGCGACGGTTCATCTACGGAAACAGTGACCATACGCTGAACTCCAGCCTGTTTTGCCTCAATAATTGCTTCTTCCGGAGTTGAATCCAGTTTGTCCAGGTGGCAGTGAGTATCGATAAAACTTGTCATAGAGCACATAAATGGGCTAAATTAATGGAGTTAATTTTTATGAGTTTTTGGTTGCTGTTCTTAATTGCCGTGGACGTTTTTCTTGCCTTTGAATTATCAGCCGTAACTCGTTAGCTGTCCTGCACCTCATCAAATTATTAGCAAATGTTCAACTTGAAACTCAAATTTAATGCTGTCGTAATTTTATGTTTGCTGATCACTACCGGTTTGACGATCATGCTTTCCGGTTGCTATACCTTACGTGTTTATCATGATACAGATAAGTTGCGGGAAAAGCACGATGGAGAAATTTCCAGCATCAGCATGATCTTCACTGGGAGCCAAATTGGCGGCCCTGCTCAAATTCGTTCTGTCTGTCCTAGTGGTGCTTCACTGATTGAAATTGAGCAAACTGCCACTGACGGCCTGGTACATTATATGAGCCTCGGACTGTACAGCCCTCAAACCGTGCGAGTCTGGTGCAAACGAAGAATTCGGTAAAAAATGAAACAAGAATGGATCCGTATCTGTCAGCGTCTTGATTATCAATTTCAAAACCCTGAAATCCTGCGTCAGGCACTGACTCATAAGTCTTATCTGCCTGCTGAAAAAGATGAATATTACGGTAATAACGAAAGAATTGAGTTTCTCGGTGATGCAGTATTGGACCTGGTAATCAGCGAAATGCTGATGGAAGAGTTCCCGGAACTGGACGAGGGTGGCCTCTCAAAGTTCCGGGCCAGCCTGGTTAGTGAGTCAGGACTCAGCAAACAGGCCCGCGCCCTGGAATTAGGCACTTGTTTACTATTGGGCAGGGGCGAAGAAATGACCGGAGGACGAAATAAAACATCTTTGCTGGCTGATACTTTTGAAGCAGTCATGGCGGCCATCTACCTCGACAGCCGTGAAATACACGGGCTTTCTGAAATCACCCGCGTAATTCAAGGGATTTTTCTGCCTCATTTGCCTCAAGATGCAGAAGGTTATATTACGAGAGATTATAAATCGGAACTGCAGGAACATGTACAGAAAATAATTGGGGTTCCCTCGACATACGAACTGGTGGAAGAATCCGGCCCGGATCACGAAAAGGTTTTTACGATGGCAGTTTTTATCATGGAAAGGGAGTGCGGACGCGGTAGAGGAGCCAGTAAAAAGCTGGCCAGCCAGCTTGCCGCAGAAAATGCTTTGCTGCGAATCCAGCAAGATCCTTCTTTTCTTCTAGCAGAAAAAATCAACTAATGCAAAATTTTCATTCAGGAGAACCTGTCAGGATCCAAAAAGTCATCGCCCAGGCCGGAATTGCCTCAAGACGTGCCGCAGAAAAATTAATTCTGGCCGGCGAAGTGGCACTGAATGGCGAAACTGTAAGGGAGATGGGCCAAAAAATGCTCGTCGGAAAAGATCATTTGAGCGTGGATGGCCGACGGGTGAAAATACCACAGCGTCAAAAAACGCATGTCTATGCGCTTTACAAGCCTAAAAATTGCATCACGACTCTCAATGATCCTGAAGGACGCACCGCAATCAGTCACTTTTTTCCTCGAACTTCAGCAAGACTTTTTCCTGTAGGTCGACTTGATTATGATGCAGAAGGCTTGATTTTACTCACCAATGACGGTGATTTGGCCCAGCAGTTGATGCATCCGCGGCACAAGGTCTGGAAAGGTTATTTTGTTAAGGTGCGCGGCATCGTCAATAACGAGACTCTGTCAACTCTGCGGCAGGGACCGGTGATTGAAAAACACAGACACCAGCC
>Ga0209752_1001269_pt1 | contig 12341 bp, 10 predicted proteins | sample METZYME_3_250m_FD_187548 | JGI IMG/M metagenome (GOLD analysis project Ga0209752, IMG submission 187548) | Marine microbial communities from oxygen minimum zone in mesopelagic equatorial Pacific - METZYME_3_250m (SPAdes) (version 2) | ecosystem: Environmental > Aquatic > Marine > Oceanic...
AAAGAAGCGGAAGAGTCAATATTTCAGAATATTAAACAAACCCTCTTATCACTCGGAATTCAACATGATTCTTTCGTCAATGAAAAATCCTTTTATGAATCCGGAGCGATCGAAAAAACCCTTGAGGATTTAAATACTTTAAATCTAATTTATGAAAAAGACGGGGCTACATGGTTCAAGGCAACGGATTGCGGAAAAACTCAGGATCGGGTTTATATTAAAAATACAGGAGAACCTACATACAGACTTCCCGATACGGCTTACCACAGAAATAAGTTTGAAAGAAATTACAATCTCATTATTGATATCTTTGGGGCAGACCATGTGGATACATTTCCTGATGTTCTAGCTGCTTTGGAAGCATTAGATTATGATTTGTCATATATGAAAGTCTGTATTCATCAATTTGTAACATTGATCAGGAGTGGAGAAAAAGTCAAAATGTCAACACGGAAAGCAGAGTTCATCACCCTTCAGGAATTGATTGACCAATTAGGATTAGATGTTGTACGATATTTTTTCATTATGCGCAGTATGAACAGTCATTTGAATTTTGACCTGGATCTGGCGACCGATCAATCTGAAAAAAATCCTGTATTTTATTTACAATATGCCCATGCACGAATTTGTAATGTCCTCAAATATGCAGAAAAAAGTGGATATGTTCTGGAAGAAAAATTTAATGCAACACTTCTTGCTGAGATAAATCAATTGGAAACTGGAGATGTTGGAAAGACAGATTTTGAGGAGTTAAAGAAATTAAATACTCATTTAAAATCTATAGATAAGCAGAAATCGAAATTGCGTGAAGATCAGACCTATGCTGAAGCAGTTCGTAATATGTTACAGGATACAGGTATAAAGACTAAAATTATTAAACAGTATCTTCCTATTATGAATAAGTTAATAAATTCTTATTTAGCTTCTATGGAATTTTATGTAAACTTTACTTTAAATGAAAATTTTGAGGAAACGATAAAATCACGATATCGTGATGAGTTTACTTATGATTCATTTAGTGAAGGTGAGAAGATGCGTATCGATTTGGCATTACTCTTTACATGGAGAGCAGTTGCAAAGATGAAGAATAGTACAAATACAAATTTGTTAATGTTGGATGAAATATTTGACAGTTCTTTAGATGGTGCTGGTACAGATGAATTTTTAAAGATTTTAAATACTCTTGGGGATGAAAATATATTTGTTATTAGTCATAAACAAGATATGTTAGTAGATAAGTTTAAGAGTACCATTAAATTTGATAAGGTCAAGAATTTTAGTCATGTTGTCGAATAAAAAGTATGATGCCATAATTTTTACAGATATGCGAGGGTATATTATTCAACAAAAAGCTGCTGGTGCTTATAATATTGCTTCTCATCTCAGGCAAAATAATTATTCTGTTAAGGTTATAGATAATTTTGTTTGGTTACTAAGAAATCACAAAGAAAAATTATTTACTTATATGGAGAATCATATAGGTTCTAATACCTTGTTTATAGGGTTTAGTACCACATTTATGTCCTTATTTAATACGCTTGGAAAAACTCATCAAAAAATAGCAATGAAAGGTCTTTCTAATTATACTATAAACAAAGAAAATTCAGTCACCAATTTAAAAGAATTTATGATTTTTTTACGTTCAAAATTTTCACATGTAAAAATCATAATTGGTGGCCAAGAAAAAAGTACCCATCTATTTTTTAAAGAATATGATATTGATTGTTGGATTAAAGGACTAGCAGAAAATTCTATTATAAAATTTATTGATAATATAAAACAAGGGAAAGAAATTTTAAGTGTTGTGGATGATCCTTTTGCTGAAAATTATAATTTCCATGATCGTGGGCCAATTTTTGATGCAACAGATATCGTATTTCAAAATGAAGTATTGCCGATAGAAATGAGTCGGGGATGTCGGTTTAAATGTAAATTCTGTTCGTACCCATTACTAGGGAGAAAACCATCTGATGAGTATATAAGGAGTGAAGAGAGTATATATAAAGAACTTTTACATAACTATGAGCATTTTGGCACTACACAATACCATATTACATGTGACACCTTTAATGAAACTACAGATAAATTAGAACGAGTTAAAAGAGCAATTGATCGACTTGGGGTAAAAATTAATTTTTGGGCATATCTTAGATTAGAACTTTTACACGCTTTTCCAGAACAATTAGAATTACTAAAAGAAATGGGTATAGTACAAGCAACTTTTGGTATAGAAACTCTTAATGACAAATCTGCAAAAATAATTGGCAAAGGATTTGGAAGAGAAAATGTGTTAAAACAATTAAGAAAGATAAAGGAATGTTGGGGAGAAAATGTACGGTTACATTCTGGGTTTATAATAGGATTACCTTATGATACAAAAGAAACAGTTGAAGAATGGATGTCTATAATAATTAACCGTGAAACAGCATTAGATACGATTAATCTTAACCCTTTGTATATAGTTCCAGATAGACTTTTGGGGAAAACTTCAAGAGTATATTTTAGTGAATTTGATTTAAATTATGACAAATATGGTTATATAAAAACAAAAGATGGTTGGATTAATGATGATTGGACATATAATGAAGCTTCAGAATATGCTAGCAAAGCTTGGAAACAATTTGAACAAAATGGAGATTTTTTAGATAACAAATACAGATCAGCTCCTCATGCTGTAGCATTAATGAACACTAGGGTTATTAATCCCCAAATAACTTGGCCAGATATCGTTGTCCCAAAACCAAATATGAAAGAATCAAATTTGTGGTTAAAAGAAATCAAAACTATAAAAGACGGTATATACAAAAAATATGCGGAGAATGTTTTTGCAAGTTAAACAAGTAAGTATATTAACAAAAACAGGATCTTCTTTTTCTGATGTGGAAGAGGCAAGAAAACAATTAGAAGTGGATGTATCTTTTGATAGACTTATTCCTAATGATGATTGTATTGTATCTGATGAAATTGAATTGACATCATCAGATACTTTGACTCGTACTAGAATATGGAAAGGCATGACAGAATTTTTGGAATTTAAAGATGAAGTGAAGGAAAATTATAATGATGATATTACTGCTTTCTATAAAAGCTCGGGTTGGGATTTAAAAATAGATATTTCAGCACATGAGTAGAAAAGTTATTACTTTAGAACCATCGTATGATGTTATATTATTTACTGATATGACAGACTATTCTATTCCCATTAAAACATCTGGTGCATATAAGATAGCAAGTCATTTGCGTAATTACGGTCATTCTGTTAAGGTAATAGATAATTTTGTCTGGATACTTAAAAATCACAAATACGATCTATTTGAATATTTACAAGAACGTATAGGGGCAACTACGTTGTTTGTAGGATTTAGTACTACTTTTATGTCACCATTTAAGATGGATAAATTTAAAAAGACTAGGGGCCAAACTAAAAAAGAAGATTCAGTTGAAAATTTTTCAACTCTTATGAACATACTGAAGACACAACATCCACAGACAAAAATTGTTTTGGGAGGTCAAGGCGTTCAAACAGGAATGATTTTTGATTTATATAAGGAAATTGATCATTGGATTAAGGGTCTAGCAGAAGATAGCGTTCTTGATTTTATCACAAAATTAAAATCAGGGATAGAACAACCACGTATAATAGAAGATAATTTTCTTGCATCTGAATACAATTTTAGGGAAAGTGGCCCTATGTTTAGTATTAAAGATAATGTATTTCAAAATGAGGTGTTGCCCATAGAGATAAGTCGGGGGTGTAGATTTAAATGTAAGTTTTGTTCATATCCATTACTAGGCAGAAAACCTTCAGACAAATATATCAGAAGTGAAGAAAGTCTTTATAAAGAATTGTTATGGAATTACACTCATTTTGGTACAACACAATATATGATTATGTGCGATACCTTTAATGAAACTACAGAGAAATTATTATCTGTTAAGAGAGCAATTGATAGGATTGGTATTGATATTAATTTTTGGTCATACATTAGAATGGACCTTATAGATGCACATCCAGAACAATTAGAAATTCTTAGAGACATTGGAATTAGAGGTGCTTTTCTTGGTATTGAAAGTTTATATGATCCATCTTCAAAAGCAGTAGGTAAGGGGTTTGGTAGGGAAAATACTATAGAGATGGTTAAAAGAATGAAAGATTCGTGGGGGGATGAAGTTCTTTTACATGGAGCATTTATGATAGGATTACCACATGAAACTCCAGAAACAGCAACAGAGTGGTGTGAATTATTAGATAGACGTGAAATTTTACTTGACAGTATATCAATGAACGCATTGCGTATTTTTCCATATCAAAAATTACGACAAATATCTACGTCAAGAGTTTTTCATAGTGAATTTGATATTAATGCTGAACAGTATGGTTATACTAGAGGGAAAGATGGGTGGAGAAATGAATTTTGGACGCAAAGAAGTGCTCAAGAATTTGCAGAAATGTGGAAGTCTCGTTTTAATGAAAGTGCGCCAGACTATTTAACACATACTTTACGATCTGCAAATTTACCAATGTCTTTACTAAACGGAGGATTTGAATGGGAAGAAATTCTTAAAACAGATGAGCCACAAGAATTTCAAGACCATGTAAAATCTCAAAAATTAAACCTATTAAATAGATATGTAGAAAATGTATTTACCAAATAACAAGTATGGAGTAATATATGCAGACCCGCCGTGGTATTTCAAAAATTACAGTAGTCGGGGTGAAGGACGTAATCCTAATCAGCATTACGGCTGTATGTCTATTAATGATATCTGCAATCTGGATGTTGCTGATATTAGTGAAAGAGATTGTGTTCTTCTTATGTGGGTGGTCGATCCACTTCTACAAGAAGCTTTCAGAGTTATTGAAGCATGGGGTTTCAAATATAAAACGGTGGGGTTTACATGGGCAAAAACAAACCAAAAATCATTAGGATTTTCAACTGGTCTAGGATATTGGACTCGATCCAATCCAGAGATGTGTCTTCTTGCGACAAGAGGAAAACCGAAGAGATTGTTGAAATCAGTAAAGCAGCTTGTCATTTCTCCTAGAAGAGAACACAGCAGGAAACCAGATGAGATGTATACATATATTGAGCAATTGTTAGATGGCCCATACATAGAACTTTTTGCAAGAGCTACTAAAGAAGGATGGGACAGTTGGGGAAATGAAATTACCAAGTTTATATGAATTTATAGAAAATGTATCAGAGATACCAACTTGGAGTGAAATACAAGAAGAGATAATTAATACCAGTTGGCAAGAACATTTATGGCCTTTAAGTGAGAATAAAATAGACCGTGGTAGATATGTATTTGTGCCTACAAAGAAAACACATAGATTATTCTTAGAGTGGATTGAATCACAATCACAATACTCTTGGCCTATATTAACGAAGGTAGATGCTGGTTCAAAGATACCAGCACATGCTCATCCACCAGAATCTTTTGACTATCTATATAATATGAGTATAATTGAACCAGAGAATTGTCCATTTGAAATAGGTGGCGAAGAGATATCTTATAAGAGTGGCGATGTATATAAACTACATATTAAAAATTCTCACAGTGTAATAAATAATTCCGACAATGATAGGGTTCATGTTGTTATAATACCAACAATATTTGCTCGTAGGAATCAAAATATTTGGTATAGACTTATGGGTGTGGGTGTATGAAATTATTAAGCTTAAAGATGTTGAAATATAGATGGAAATATTTTTTGTCGAAATTTAAAAGAACAAAACGACAACCAGACCATGAATTTATATATGAGAATGAAGAGTGACAGAGACAATAGGATTTTCTGAAGGGTTTCATGATGCTGGTATTTGTATTCTCAGTGATACAGAAATTAGATTTGCATCACACTCTGAACGATATAGTGGAGTTAAAAACGACAAATGGTTACATGCTGATCTGTTAAAACATATTAGTTGTGGAGAATGTAATAATATAGTTGCATACTATGAGAACCCTTTTCTAAAAAATCTCCGAAGATTATATGCTGGACAAAAATGGCAATCTCCAAGATTGCGATATGACTTACATTTTGGCCATCATGAATCTCATGCCGCTGCTGGATATTATACATCTCCCTTTCATGATTGTAACATATTAGTTATTGATGCCATAGGTGAATGGAACACTGTTTCTATTTGGGATAATATGAAAAAAATAAAGACGTGGAACTATCCTTATTCCTTGGGTCTTTTATATTCAGCAATTACGAAACGTATTGGTTTAAAACCAGATCAGGACGAATATATAACAATGGGTATGGCAGCATATGGAGAACCCATTTATGATTTAGAACCTTTTTTGTTACAAAATAATCATAGGGGAGTTGGTGATATATGGAAGAGAGCAAAGAATGAAGACCTTGCCGCATCTGTGCAAGCATTGTATGAGAGAAAACTTCTAGAGTTAGTAGAGAAATGTCCCAAGGAAAATTTGATTATTATGGGTGGGTGTGCATTAAATTGTGTTGCGAACAGTAAAATCAAAGATAAGAATATTTGGATCATGCCTTCGCCTGGTGATGCTGGTAGTGCATTGGGTGCAGCCGCATTGGTGCATAAGAAAAAATTAAAATGGAAGCATCCTTACTTGGGATATGATATAAATACCTCAGTAAATCCTAAAGAAGTTATTCAAGAACTTTTAAAAAATAAGGTATGTGGTGTTGCAAATGGTCGAGCAGAGTTTGGGCCTCGAGCATTGGGAAATCGTTCTCTGCTTGGTGATCCAAGATATGAAGATCAGAAATACCTAGTTAATAGAATTAAACATAGGCATCAATATAGGCCCTTTGCACCAGCAATTTTAGAGGAGTATGCTAATGATTATTTTCAAGGACCGATGAATGAGTATATGCAGTTTGTCGCAAAAGCAAAACATGATTATAGTTCTGTTACTCATGTTGATGGTACAGCAAGAGTACAGATAGTGAAGAAAGATTGTGTGTCAGTTATACGGCCTATTTTAGAAGAATGGTTTAATCAAACAGGTTGTCCTATGTTATTGAATACCTCTCTCAATATTAAGGGAAAACCAATGGTGAATACATTTCTTGATGCAACTAAGTTTGAGAAAAAATATCGTGTCGCCGTTTTCTAATAAAAAATTACTTGTTTCTGGTTGTAGTTATACAGATAATGATTGGACTGAACGACATGGGATTCCTGTTTGGCCTGAACTGCTTGCAGAAAAACTTGGAATGGAATGCATAAATTTAGGCCACCACGGTATGGGAAATGAGTATATATTTTCTTCTATTTTGGATAGAATATTTGAAAAAGACATTGGATTAGTGATTGCAATGTGGTCTGAAGTTGAGAGATTAGATTACCAGCAAAAGTTTGATTCTGATGTATTTGATTGGGTCAACATTCATATGCATCGATCTCATTCCACCAAGGCACCAGACGGCACAAAAAATATGGTCAGAAATATTTTTAACATATTCGGAATAGGCGGGCAGATAAGTTTACTTAAAAAATCTATAAGACTATTTTACAGTTTTCAGACAATAATGGAAAATCTTGATATTCCTTACTTACAAATTATGGGGCCTTATCCATGCGACAAGTTGGATTTTAAAAAATCTTCAGAGGAAATTTTGATGAATATATTTGGGGATAAAATAAATGAAAAAACTTTTCTGGGGTGGCCAATATTTCCAGAAATTGGAGGAAGTACCATAGATAGAGTATTAGATAAAATTGATCCGAAGAGAAACAAATTAAGAATAAATTACCCAACAGATTCACATCCTAATTCATTAGGACATAAGGTAATTTGTGATTATTTATACAAAGAAGTTGAGAAAAAATGGCAATTTACAAGTTATTAGAAAGTACAAATCCTATATTAAAGGTATCCGTAGAAGGAATGAGTGACGATTGTAGTAGAGAAGACCTACAAGCGGATTTAATAGAGACTATGAAAAATTTTCATGGCATTGGGTTATCAGCACCCCAATGCGGTATTATGGAACGAATGTTTGTAATGTATAAAGATTTTAGGATGAGAAAAACAATAGGATGTTTTAACCCTAAAATACTTGATTGCAGTAAACAAGAGATTCTTATGGATGAAGGGTGTTTAACATATCCCGGCTTATGGTTGAAAATTAATAGGCCTGAGAATGTCCTTGTTGAATATGAAGATATTGATGGAAAAAAGATTGAACATCGTTTCAGAGATATTGAGGCGAGAGTGTTTCAACATGAAATGGATCATATGGAAGGTGCAGATTTTTTAACAAAAGTAAGTAAATTAAAGTTAAAAATGGCGCTTAAAAGAATGCACAAACAGGCGAAAAAAGCGAGTAGAATCAACAGCTTGGCGTGATAGTAATGTGGCATATATGTCACACTTCTCCCTAAAATTCAATAATCGACTCTGATCCGCTTGACAAAAGGTATTGAGTGTGGTAGCTTAAAGCCATGATCGAAAGATTACTTCTTACTGCCCTGTCGTCTAACGGTAGGATATCTGACTCTGAATCAGAAGATCGAGGTTCGAAACCTTGGAGGGCATCCAATTCCGTGACAAAATCGGTCACATGCGCTACTTTTCCGCTTGACAAAAGTTCTCTTATAGTATAGCTTATAAATATGATGAAAAATAAATCGACACTCGCAAAACTCCTCGCTGAAGAGGATGTGTTCGTTATCCATAAACAGATGGAAACGGCATATTTTGATTCTAAGAAAAGAGAGTTAGGTCTTCCTATCTGGAAAGATGAGGAAATGACTGGTGATATTTATGATCTTATGGTTTGCCATGAGATTGGTCATGCACTCTGGACTCCTCTTGATATGCTTGAGAAGGCTGCTGTTCGGAAAATTAATCACTCGTTTGTGAATATCCTTGAAGATGCTCGGATTGAGAAAAAAGTAAAAAATAAGTATCCTGGCGCTGTTGGTGTTTTCAATCGGGGTTATGTTGATCTCGTAAAAAAAGATTTCTTTGGTACTGCAAAGAAAAATGTTGCTTCGTTTAATCTGATTGATCGGATTAACGTATTTTTCAAATCTGCTGATACGACAATCCCTTTTTCTGATGAGGAAAAAGTTTGGGTTGAAAAAACTGCAAAAACTGAAACACCTGATGAGGTTCTTGATCTTGCTGAAGAGTTATATGCTTGGATGGAAGAGAACGAGTCCGAAACTGATAATCACAATTCTGGTGATGAGATGGCCATGGCTGATCCTAATGGTGAGTCTGGTGAAGAAAATGAAATGGGTATGCCTTCAATGGGTATGCCTGGTGAAGGTGAATCTGATAGCTCTGAAGGAGAAAATGAAGGTGATGATGATAACTCTGGTAACAAGTCTGATACTGGTAACAGTTCTGACAGTGATGATGCCGAAGATGGTGAAGGTTCCAGCTCTGGTAAAGGTGAAGAAGTAGATGATGAAGCTTCTGATGATGGCGGCTCTTCTGTGGGTGACGATACCGATGATGGGACTGATGATACTAAAGATACTTCCGATGTAGAGACTACTGAGGGTGGAAAAGATTCCTCTGGTACGGGCGCTGGTCCTAAGGCAACTACCGATTCTGCTTTTGGTAAGGCGATGGACGAGCTTCGGGATAAAATTGCTGAAAATCGGATTTATTGCAAAATTCCGAAAGTTGATTTGGATAATGTTATAATTTCTTCCAAAACTCTTTTAGGTGAATTTATACCTCATTATCTTGATCAGAAAAAAGATAATTCTTCTCTTTATTGGGATAGCACTCTTAATGAGATAGAAACTCTCAAGAACGATTCCAAAAAGACCGTTGCTTATATGGTTAAAGAATTTGAAATGAAGAAAGCTGCTGATCAGTATGCTCGTGCAGCAACTTCCAAAACTGGTACTTTGGATATGAGTAAGTTACATACTTACAAATATAATGAGGATTTATTCAAAAAGGTTACGACATTGCCTGGCGCCACTAATCATGGGATGGTTATGGTTCTGGATTGGTCTGGTTCAATGGCAGACAATCTTAAAGGTACTTTGGCGCAGATGTATAATCTGATTTGGTTTTGCCGTCGAGTAAAAATTCCTTTTGAGGTTTTTGCATTTTCTGATAATTATGAACGTCCTTCTCGTTTAGATAGCGAAGATACACGTGTAGTAAGTACTTTTAAAGCTGGTGATATCAAATTAAATCCTTTCAAACTTTTGAATTTCTTCTCTAGCAATATGACTATTGTCGATGAAATGTCAATGATGCATGCTCTTTGGATGTATGCTGTCCGTTGGGGTTCATATCGTGATTGGAATACTCTAGGATATCCTTACTATCCGCCGAAAAATATGAACTTGGGTGGAACTCCGTTGAATGATGCGATTATCGCTATGATGGAAATTGTTCCTAAGTTTAAAAGAGAAACTGGTGTTCAGAAAGTTAATACAATTTTCTTGACTGATGGTGCTTCAAATAGTCTTGATGGTGTTTATGATTATCGGTTAGATACAGATACAGGCGAACATACAGAAACTGTTAATTCTTGGGGTTATCGTAGTCGTGATGAGAAAATCATTGTTACAGATCCTGTAACAAATAAAGTTTTTGAAACTAAGTATTATGACATAACTTCTGATCTTCTTAAAATTCTCAAGAATCGAGTTTATGGAATGAATGTAGTTGGTTTCTTTATCGCTGGTTCTGGAAAATCTGGTAGGGTTGATAAACGGACTCTTTATTATCTCTTGCCTTCTGAAGATCGGGATGATATTATGAATTTGATTAAGTCTGTAAACAAGAATAAATTTCTTGCTTTGACTCAGTTGGGATATGATGAGTATTATGTTCTGCCTGGTGGAAATGCTCTTTGCACTGAAAATGAAACTTTGAGTGATGAATTGATTGGTGCTGGAAAAGGTAAACTCAAGGCTGCTTTCGGTAAAATGGCCAAAGGTAAAATCGCTAGTCGCCCCTTGTTGAATAAATTTGTATCAATGGTGGCATAGTGATAAAAATGTCACATTTGGACAAAATCGGTCAAATTCGACTTCAGAAGTGAAATGAAGTGTTGACAGAAGTTGTTTGTTATGTTAGCTTGTAAGTATGATGAAAAAGAGAGAGGTTAAATTTAGTTATGTATCTTAGTCCACGGAAGAAGTTGTTTGTCGATACCGCCGCTGAAATGTTCGGTAATGGTGCGGTTATTTCCAAGCAAAATGTTCGGGAGGCTGCTGAAAAAGCAGAGGTTCCATTTCCAACTTGGTTTATGAAACCAGCATTTAAACATGCTTATGGTTGTTACAAACTCCCTGCTGAGGGTGGTTCTGTTGCGCCAGTTATTGCTGCGGCTGTTGCTTCTGAGGAAGTTTCTACTGTGAATTTGGTTGCTACCAATATGGATAAGCAGAATTTGGTTCCGGCTCTTTTTGAGGGATTTGTTCCTTGGGGCAACTTTGCTACGATTGAGAAGGTTGTAAAATCTGGTTTGTTCTATCCTATTTTCGTTACTGGTCTTTCTGGTAATGGTAAAACCTTGATGATCGAACAGGTTCATGCCAAACTGAAAAAGGAACTTATTCGGGTTAACATCACTATCGAAACTGATGAGGATGACCTTCTCGGTGGTTTTCGGTTAGTTAATGGTGAAACCAAGTTTGTGCCTGGTCCAGTGATTGAGGCAATGGAACGTGGTTGCACGTTGCTCCTTGATGAGTGTGATCTTGGTTCTAACAAGATACTTGCTTTACAGCCTGTTCTTGAAGGTAAAGGTGTTTTCCTCAAGAAAGTTAATAAGTGGGTTTCTGCAAAAGACGGTTTCAACGTGATGGCGACTGCCAACACTAAAGGTAAAGGATCAGAAGATGGTCGCTTTATCGGAACCAACATTTTGAATGAGGCTTTCCTAGAACGGTTTGCGATTACTCTTGAACAGCCCTATGCTACTGCGGCTACTGAAAAGAAGATCGTAATGGGTTCAATGACCAAATACAAGAAAGTTGATGAGGAATTTGCTACTAACCTAATCACTTGGGCTGAAGTAATTCGGAAAACTTTCTATGATGGTGGAATTGATGAAGTTATCTCGACTCGCCGGTTAGACCACATTGTAAAAGCTTTTGCAATTTTTGGTGATAAGATGAAGTCCATTGAGTTGTGCGTTGCACGGTTTGATGAGGATACTAAGGCTTCCTTCATGGATCTCTACACTAAGATTGATGCTGGTGTTCTTACTAGTGATACCGCTCCTGATGATGATATAACTGAAGAAGTAGAAGCTTTCTAATTACTCTCTACATAAACTTTAAGGGCTCTTTCGAGAGTCCTTTTTTTTAAATCATAATTGTTCACGTTTTGTTCTTACTATCACGCCAAGTCAT
>Ga0209752_1001271_pt1 | contig 12331 bp, 7 predicted proteins | sample METZYME_3_250m_FD_187548 | JGI IMG/M metagenome (GOLD analysis project Ga0209752, IMG submission 187548) | Marine microbial communities from oxygen minimum zone in mesopelagic equatorial Pacific - METZYME_3_250m (SPAdes) (version 2) | ecosystem: Environmental > Aquatic > Marine > Oceanic | place...
CTCATCATTGAGTAAAATCACCATGACTTCCAAGGCGTCTCCGGCAGAGACAATGCCACTGGGATCATTGGGTAAAAAGAAATCACTTCCAATAAGTTCAAATCGGGGGAAAAGATCTGTACTCAGTGATCTAAGCGCATCAACACGGCCTGTGCCCAGTTTCCCCTGGAGATAGTCCTCTGTATTGACATCATAAATTACCGGATCCGCTGTAGCCAGAATCATGGTTTCCAGCATTTCATTGGTCCAGTCCATATTAAATGAGCGCAGTAAACCAATGGTACCGGCTGCAATGGGGCTTGCCATGGAAGATCCGGACCAGGATGTATATCCGTTATCAATTTTTGTACTTCGAATACCTTCACCAGGTGAAGATAGATCCACAGATTCATGGTAGGTAGCCCAGTGGTTCCAGTTATCACCACCGCCCATGGCGCACACTGAAATCACATGCTCATAACTGGATGGGTAATGTGCAAATTCATCGGTTCCAAGGTCCCAGTCATCACCATTTCCGGCTGCTGCTACTACCACAGCACCGTAATCATCATGCACCACATCAATGACTGTCTGCTCATACTGGTTATAGCCAATGCCGCCCCAGCTGTTATTAATGATGGTAAAATTATCATTATGATAGCCGGCCCTGGCAGCATAGAGAATGCCATCATATCCGTGAGTAATATACGGATAGCTCTGCTCTCCTGTTGAAACTTTTACGCTCATAATGCTGCAGTTAAACCCAATCGATGCAATGCCGGTATTATTGTTGGATGTAGCCGATAGAAGTCCCGCCACGTGGGTGCCGTGCGCCCAAGTGCCGCCATTTGAAACACCGGACGGAGGAGAAGGAATATTATCCTGCAGGCCGGAATAACCGGCACAGTCCCAGCCGATGAGATCATCCACATATCCGTTCCCATCTTCATCCTGCCCGTTGATATCTTCAGGGTCATAGATCCAGTTGCCATTCTCATAGAGAAGGGTCACTCCATTTCCATTGGCATCCTCGCCGAGGTTGTTCCATATATTATCAATGAGGTCCTCATGATCAAAGTCTACTCCCGTATCTACAGATGCCAGTATTACATCCCGGTCTCCTGGAAGCTCCCCTCCACCTACATCCCAGAAATTCCAGGCATCATCTGCCTGAATCTGCGGCAGAAACCACTGCTGACTGTACTGAGGATCATTGGGCGTATATACGGGCTTATGAATGGGTTCTTTTTCTGCAGAATGAATGAACTGAAAAGATGAGAGCTCATCTCTTAATTGATCCCGGATATGGATTTTTGATTCTTTAAGATAAATTCGATAAATGTGGCTTAAATAAATATCACCACTGTGTTCATTCGGGGTGGTATGTTGAAGCCAGAGTTCAATGTCTAAAATAGGGTTGGAATTTAGATAATAATCCAGTTCATCTATGCCTGAATGAAATTCACCAGCCTCACGGCTGATAGTAAGGGGAGCCTGATCCGGTTTCAGGCAGAAAAGAAAAACATCTTCACGGTACTCTGCAGACAGGACGCTGAGCGTGCCATACAAAAAAAGTATGAACGCAGGTAAACGCATTAAAAGATTTAGCTACCTAGAATAATATTAGCAAGAGATATAATATCGAGGATATTGAGAGTGCCATCACCGTTTAAATCGGCATTATCTGCATACTCGCCGGATAGTATCATATTAGCCAGTTGTATAATATCCAAAATATTTACTGCATCATCAGAATTTAGATCACCTGTGAGCCCGGTGACTTCCACATACGTACCATCAATAACTAAAGTCCCGGTATAATCGGGGTCCAGCCAGTCAATCATTCGGCGATTTGTTTCCATTTCCCAATTCCAACCATAATAAAACTTACCATATAGATCGGGCCAACCCTCACCACATTCACCAGCACCACCTGTTAATACACCAACGATCTGGAACCGTTCATTAAAAATAGGAGAACCTGAAGATCCACCTTCAGAACCGCCTTCATCCCAATTAACCTGCCAATGGGTTAGTCCATGACTTGCAGTATCCCACCAAGCACCATAGGCTGTATCATCATCATAGTTAATTTTTTTGGGGGTTCCACCAGGATGGTGAACTCCACAAGAAATAAGAGGATAATTCTCAGTGGCATCCCAGCCGGCATAAAATACTTCCCAGTCTTCTTCAATTTCATCATCAATAAGTAGAAGAGCCCAGTCTCCTCCTGGTGATTCAGATCCTGGTGGATGAGAAATTCCATCAGAATGGGCAACTAGATCAGAACTATATGCATAGGGGCCAGCACTTCCCCATGTATTTTCGCATGATGATGCTATTTTATCAAAGTAAAAACGGAATGTACTTGGATTATCACCATCTACGCAGTGCCAGGCAGTTAAAAAGTAAGGCGTGAGATCCTGCCGGACATTATTAACCATAGCGCCGGAGCAGATAAATCCGCCCATATCTAAAAATGCAACAGAATTAATTGGACCTTGATATTGATCATCTGTTTCACAAATAACATTCACGCCACATTCCCAATCTCTTCCATTGCCTGAAAAATTCATTATATCTCGGTAATCATGAATGATTTCTGTAATGACTAAGGAAAGAATTCCTTGAGTTTCAGCAGGTTGGTAATATTCAATAATGGCAGTATCCCCTTTTAAATGAGGGGTTGAAAAATGACCAGAATTACCATTGTTTAAATGGGTATATGCACCTTGAATCATTTCATAACCGGGACTGAATACATATAATTCTCCACCTTCAGGGATAAAAAAGTTATCATATTCAAAACTCAAGGCATGGGCATTTTCAGATGTAACACTAATTTGCCAGAAAAGACCACCATCAGCCGTTTCTTCCCAAATACCAGAATTTTCCGTTGATAATTCCACATAATGTTGATATCCATAGCGATAGGGAGTACCATTATCTCTGTTGGAATCTTCTTCTAACAACGCCTCTATATCAACCAAAGGAAGATCAATAATATGGTAATTATTATCTAAACCTTGAAGACGACTATAAGGAGAGCCCTCCTGAACCTGTTGTGCGATTCCTAATTGTATTAAAATTAATATTCCAACTATCCGAAACATCATTAAATCCTTATTTTTTCAATTATGTATTTTCACTATACAGTCTACAGAAGGGAAAAGTATGTGATTTTAATAGATAATTACTAATAATATTTCTTTTCAGTTTGTAACAGAAAATTGTGCAGTAAGTGCATGCAGTAAGATTCCCCCTGCGACAGAAACATTTAAGCTTTCCAATCCTTCAATTCCAGGAATGGATATAGTTGATGTAATAAAGGGTTTTGATAGTTCACCTATACCATGGGCTTCATTTCCTAAAATTAATATCCAACCCTTAATAGTTTCTAAGTTGAGAGTTTGAACAGGATTTCCCTTCATATCTGATCCTAATATTTCCATCTCAGTTTCTGAGTAATCTCCTAATAATTTTTCTTCGGGTATTGCATCAAAATGTGAAAAATAAAAATGTGCCCCCATGGCTGAGCGTACCACCTTTGAGTTAAACGGATCCACACATTCAGGAGAACGAAATATCGATTTAATTCCAAACCAGGCTGCGGTTCTTAAAATAGTACCCATGTTCCCCGGATCAGAAATTCCATCAAGGTAAATTGCCCTTTTAGGGGGATCATCATATTTTTCATAGTCTGGGATTGGAGCAAGTGCAATTATCCCCTGATCATTGAGACTATCACTAATCTGCCTAATTATTTTCTCGGGAGCCAAACTGAATGGAATGTTTTTTTTCTCGAATTTTTGAAGGATATTCTTGCCAAAAGTTGAGTTCAGGTTTTTCTGTGTCATCCATACTTCTAACAATTGTGCATCGGCAGATAATGCCTGATCGATGAGACGATTTCCTTCTAACAGAAATTGGTTTTCTTGTCGACGATATTTCTTTTGATGAAGTGACTTTAGTTGTTTTATGCGAGCAGCAGACAGCAAGGGATTTTATATATTTAGTTCTAGCGAAACAGGCGCATGATCAGAACCCATTACTTCAGGCAATATATATGCATTTCCCAATTTAGACTCAAGAATTTGAGATGTACAGAAATAATCAATTCTCCACCCGATATTTCTATCTCTTGCATTTGCCCGGTAACTCCACCAACTATAATTATCCCCCTCTGAATGGAACTCCCTAAAGGTATCGATAAATCCTTTGGCTAAAATATTATCAAACCCTTCACGTTCATCATCTGTGAATCCTGCATTACCTGGATTAGACTTGGTAGTCTTATTGGTTTTTGGATTTGCCAAATCAATTTCTCTATGAGCAACATTCAAATCTCCACAGAAAATAACGGGTTTGGATTTTTCAAGTGAACACACAAACTCCAAAAAATCAGGGTCCCATTTCTCATATCGGTAAGGTAATCTGGTCAATTCTCGTTTTGAGTTTGGAGTGTACACATTTACTAAATAATAGTTGGGAAACTCAAGAGTAATAACTCTACCCTCAGAATCATGTTTAGAAATATCCAATCCTTTTGAAAAATTAATGGGTTCAATTTTTGAAAATATTGCTGTACCGGAATATCCTTTTTTTTCTGCCCAATTCCAATACTTATAGGGATATTTTGGCATATCTAATTCAACTTGTTCAGGTTGAGCTTTGGTTTCCTGCAAACAGAGAATATCGGGATTATATTTTTCTACAAAATCCAAAAAACCTTTTTTAATGGCTGCCCTGATTCCATTTACATTCCATGAAATAATTTTAATCACTGACTTTTTCTAACCTGTCAATGGATTTCCTCACATAATCGGGATGCTCAAAAGTTTTAATCTCAGCATCTTTCAAGGCAGTGGCGAACATTTCCCCAAAATCAATATTGGCTTCCGTTTTTCGCACAATTTCCAAGTCAGCTTTTGTCTCAGGATGAATGGGAACAAAAAATGAGCAGCAGTCATCATACGGTTCTATGGATATTTCATAGGTGCCAATTTTTTCAGCAATTCGAATAATGTCTTCTTTATTTAACCCTGCAAGGGGTCTCAAAATTGGTCGATCGGCGGCATCGGCAGTCGCGCGAATATTGGATAATGTTTGGGATGCAACCTGTCCCACAGATTCACCACTAATGAGAGCAGGAATAGCCAATTGTTCTGCAATCATGGATGCTATTTTTATCATGGCACGGCGAAAAAGTATGACCCAGAGTTTATTAGGTGTATCAGCCATGATTTTCTGTTGTATCTCTAATAGAGGAACCATATAAACTCTGCATTGAATTTGGAATCCCGCTAAAACGGTTAATATTTCTTCTACATTTTGAATGGATTGACGGCTCGTGGCAGGGGCACTATGAAAATGGACATAGGTTAATTCAACTCCTCTTTTCAACATTTCAAAGGAAGAAACCGGAGAATCAATCCCCGAAGATATCATACTTATGGCCTGTTCACTGGTTTTAACTGGCAAACCACCAAATCCATAAATACGCTCATGCCCAATATAAGCCATGCCTTTCACCAGTTCGATAACCACATCCATATCTGCATTTTTTAATTTTACCGGCTTTAAATAGGTAGACTGCAAATGTTGCCCCACCATTATATTAATTTCTTGAGATGAAAGATGGAAATCTTTGTACTGTCTCCGCGCAGATACACGAAAAGATGAAAATTCTAATCCCTTTAATTGTGCTGCTGCTACGGATTTTATTGTATCAATATCATCTTTAACCTGGATCATAAGAATGGCATGTTTTATACCCATCACTTTTTTTAACCGTTGGGCATAATCATTCCACATAGATTCATCAATGCCAAAACAGAAAATACGGGCAGCATTTAATTGAACTTTTGTAAATGGGAGTCCAGATAATTGACGCTTGATATTTTTGATTAAACGACGTTCAAACCAACTGCGGTTTTTACCTTTTAACGCTATTTCATGGTAATGGATAAGAATACAGAAGGCTTCTGTCATTCTCAAGAAGTTTTGTTAAAGAATTGATTTATCTCAGAAATGGGTACTTCATTTTGATTTCCGGTGGACATATCTTTTACGATTATTTTGTTTTCTGCTAATTCTTTTTCACCTAAAATAATGGTTGTGTTTGCCTCGCATCTTCCTGCTTCACGCATTTGAGCTTTAAAGCTTCGGCGCAGGGTTTCCATTACCACTATTTTCCCACAATTGAGACGAAGATCGTTGGCTATTTTAGAGGCTGTTACCGTTGTTTCATCTCCAAAGTGAACCAAATAAATATCTGGTGAATTCCCCGAAATATTTTGTTTATCAATGGCAAGAATCAATCGCTCTATTCCAGCTGCAAATCCAACTGCGGGAGTAGATTTTCCCCCTAACTGCTCAATTAATCCATTATATCGCCCGCCACCACATAAGGCATCTTGAGCCCCTAGGGCTGATGATGTAATCTCAAAGGTGGTATGGCTGTAATAATCCAATCCCCGCACCAGTTTTTTATCATGAAAGTAGGGAATTTCTATTTCATTTAATATTCGTGTAACCATTTCAAAATGGGCTTGATCTTTATCTGAAATAGAGTCGAAAATAAGAGGTGCATGTTCATCTAATAATTCTTGGCAATGAGTATTTTTGCAATCAAAAAGGCGAAGTGCATTTTTTTCAATTCTTGTTTGACAGGTAGCACAAAGTTTTGACTTAATTTTTTTTACCGATGATCGAAGACTCTCTAAATAGGCAGGTCTAATTTCAGCATTTCCGATACTATTTAATCGAACGGACATATTTTGTATATCAAACTTTTTGAATATATTGTACGCTAGAGAAATTATTTCTGCATCCTGCTCAGGGTTAGAGGAACCAATCGCCTCTGCGCCAAATTGATGAAACTGCCTTTGTCTCCCCTTCTGTGGTCTCTCTCTCCTGAACAAGGCATCAATATAATAGAGGCGATGGATGGGGTTTTGATTACCCATCTGATGTTGAAGATATGCTCGCGCAACAGGAGCAGTTAATTCAGGTTTTAAGGTAAGGGTATTTCCGCCTTGGTCCGTCCATGAGTACATTTCTTTAGTAACAATATCGGTGTCTGTGCCGATTCCCCGAACAAATAATTCCGTGTTTTCGAATGCAGGAGTTCGTATTTCTCCGTAGCCATTTTGCTGCATTAGGATATGAATGGAATTTTCCACTTCCCTCCAAAGATTTAATTCTTCTGGAAGAAGATCATGGGTACCCTTTATGGTTCTAAAATTTTGCATTAACTAAGATCATCCGTCTTTGCTTCGTCATCTTCCCAACTCTGAATGATATTCATAATTTCACTGGTATGATTGGCTTCCAATAAACCAAAACGGACTTCCGGATTTTCAAACATAATTCGAAAACGGGTGATAAATTTTCGATGCTCGCAAGGGTCTTCATTTGGGCTTAATGTTAACAGAATTAAATGACAAAGTTGCCCATCTGGCGCATTAAACTCCAACCCTTCTTTGGAAATTCCAAGAACACAAACAAGTTCGTCAATTTCCATTGAGGTAAAATGGGGATATGCAATTCCACGACCTGCAGCAGAGGGTAATGTTTCCTCCTTTTCTGTGATGGCAGCGTACAATTTGCTGGTGGCAGATAATTTGTCGATAGATTGCAAGTGAACCAAAAGTTCCTGAATTGCTTCTGACTGAGTCGATGCCTGAATGGGTAAGAGAATCGTGCTCTCCTTCAATTTATCCCGTAAATTCATGGGGTGAAAATTTCTTCCTTTATGGCAATAGAGTCAAAGTAATAATAATTAAAATCCGCCAAAACCTCTTTTACCATCTTTTGAAGTAAGTTTAATATCTTGGAGTTCCGGATTTTTCACATTTATTTGCAATGAGAAACCTGAACTATTTCCCCGGGGCCAGTAATTAAAACTGAATTCCCAACAATGCAGTGGCCTGTAAATTCTAAAGCTATGGTAGGTCATTTCCCTTTTCTTCAAATTAAAATCTGCTATATAAGAAAGTACCCAATTTTTAGATAGATTGATTGAGTTCACTGTTTTCATTGAAAACTTATAATCCCATTCATCATCTGTATGCTTCCAGTCTGCTGAATATTTAAATTGAAGTTTGGATTCCCAAATATTATTCCCCTTCTTCTTTGATTTGGTCTGTTTCTCCATTGAATAAAATTCATCTTCAATATCTTCAGTTGTGTCCGTCTTAGCATTTTGTAACTGGGTGCCTATTGCAGAACCAAATAATTTGAATTTCATATCGGTAGAGATATTCATGCGTGTTAGCCGGGGCAATTCCCCTCCCCAAATATTTAGCACTTCATCTACAGGATTTATTTCATCCTCATCCAATTTGTAAAAATTGTGATACATTCTCACCCTAAATAGTTCACTGCCTGATAAACTTTTCACCCGAACATTTGAAGTCATTTCAGACAATTTCATCGATTCTTTTAAAGTATTATATGAAATCGATGAATTCCAAGTTAGAAAGTTTGATTTATTATAGCCGTCTTTTTCATCTTTAATTTTCGCTTGGAAGACATTATCGACTGATAATCTGAATGACTTTTTTTCCGTTTTTGATGTACTGCCTACATAGGATCCTTTAAAGTAGTCTTTTTCCGGGTCACCATCTTGAAAGTATAAATCACCGCCAAATTGGGGGTCTGAGAAATCAGGTTGATATTGGTAGCTGAGGGAGGGCGTTATTACATGCCGAATAGCATTTAATTTACCAATCCTAAAGGGAAATAATCCATAAACTTTGGTTTTTACAGAGAGAGATGAATTCCATGTGAGACGTCGCCTAAAGCCTTCCATATTTTTTTCTTCGCCCTCATCATTTTCCATTTTATAATTAAATATCCAATCTTCACGAAGAGACAAATTGGGATTCAGGGTAAGCCATCTGAAGAAAGTCTGGGGAGCACTTAAGCTGGCAGAATGTTTAATTCCTCCATATTTCAACTTTGTAGTATCGCCGGGTAACCAGGAATTTTCATCCTGCTTAATAAGCCAGTAATCTTTTCGGCCTGTACTCGCTTTCAATGTATAAGAGGAGGTGAAACTATTGTACCAACTGTCACCTACCCCAAATATTTTTCGGGTGCCGATTCTGAAATTAAATTGGGGACCATTAACGTATTTATATGATTTATATCTATCTTTATATAAATTACTACTGTAGTTGCTTTTGAACGATTCGGGGGTTCTGTTTTCAATGGATAGATCTCTAAATTGATTGAACCCTAAAGAAGCCGAACTGGTCTTCCAAATTTTGCTATAATTAACAGATGATGATAAATTTTGTTTTAATCTATTTTGTAGATTTACCTCTTGAGCATTTTGATATGCATCCTTATTTGAGACGTATTCGTATTTTATTGCTAATCTCTGAGTAGGGTCAAATTTTTGACTATGATTCCAACTTAATCGTTGATCTTCCCTCACATATTGTTCATCTACTAAATCTATTATTTCATCAGTTATAATTCGCCGTTTAATGGTCCCGGAAATTCTCCCGTTATATTGAAAATTATACCAATGGAAGCCATTCCTTTTTTTATACTTGAAATTTGAGCTGATATGAATACCTTGTTCATCAAAAAAATTGACTAATATTTTTTCATCCATATAATCGTTTGGTGCCCAATAATAACCGAAATTTCTAAAACCGGTACCAATACTTTTATAGGAATCAAATGATGGCATAATCCATCCACTTTGTCGTTGTCCTCCTTTATTGGGAAATACTGCCAGCGGAAGTCCAATAATGGGCACATCATAAATATGAAGCCACAGAGGTTTGGCAATCACTCTATCACCCGGAAGCATTTTCATTTTTCGGCTCCCCAAATAAAAGTGTGGATTATCTAAATCACATGATGTGTATTTACTATTTTGAACATGAAAAACATTGGGATCATCCCGAAAAACTTCTTTTCCATGGTAGAAGCCTTGGTTCAATGATGTTTTCCCTTTAACGATTCTACCATGTTTTGCTACCAAATCAAATACCATACTTTCGCCTTTCATAGGAGATTCACCCTTAGTTTGAACCGTTGGATATTCTTCATTGACCAACATTGCATCCAAAATATTGGTTTCCCAATTTACCAAAATTTCACCAGAACTGAGTTTTGTCCCCTCATACTCCATAAATGCACCTTCCGAAAGGAAAGAAAGCTGCTCATCAATATGGTAATCAATATATTCTCCACCATAGAAAACAGTAGTGTCAATTCGGGTGTTTTCCCCTTCAGGATTAAATTCACCAAGAGCCCCACCCTGAACCTGTAATCGCTTAATTTCACCCTCTTGAAAAGATATTCTTATGGTATCACCAGAAACTGTATTTGCTCCTGCAAGCAGGCTATCATCAACAACATGATATAAGGTTGTTGCCATTTTCATTAATTTAAGTTGTGAAATATAATCTTCCTGAAAATGAGCAATCATTTCTTTACTTGTCATTTCATCCCTGAATTTTTGATAGGAACCATTCTTTTCAATCTTCAGATTAAGATCATTATAGGCAAATGCATTATTATTAACATAAATCATTTCCAGCAATGAGTCTGCATATTGAATTGTCATTTCATCACCAAAAATCCCTCGGGTTGGATCTTCAACAGATGCATTTTCTGATAAGATCATTAATTGGAATTTATCATCATATTTAATTTCATTGGCAGCCATTAACCTGTTCGTCTCTATAATACGGGTATAGCCATTTGCAAAAAAGGATGACCCCCGGTATCCATCTGTTTGCCAGTAATGAAAAACATCAGTGGTGAGTTTCCGATCTTTCTCAGGCTGTATGTACCTAACATTCCCCATAGCATAGCCCGAATCTAATTTTGACCAATACACCATGGAATCGCAGGTGAGTGTATCCAAGCCATTTATCATAATAGTATTGCCATTTAGGTGCAGAACGTCATCTTTAATATATTGCGCTGCATTATCCGCGAGTATCACTTTATCGGTTTTAACAAAGCGAACATTTTCATTTAGTCGACGAACTTCCTGACCATTAATTTTGATGCTTTCCATTTCCTCAGCTGATAAAATCCATCTTTCCTGAGCAGAAGTTAATCCAAATATCAGAACAAGAACGGTAATAAATTGTATTATTAGTAGCGGTCTTTCCATAGTTTGCCTAATCGTTCCTTTAGAAATTTTTCACGGCCTTCATTTTGAGGATTATAAAATTGTGGTGCTGTATTAAAAAAATCAGGGAAATAATTCTGTTCTACAAAATGGTTGTCAAAAGAATGAGCATATTTGTAATCTTTTCCATATCCTTCAGATTTCATTAGATTTGTGGGAGCATTTCGTAAATGGAGTGGTACCGATCCTGCTCCGTTTTCTCGGATATTTTCTAATGCAGCATCTATGGCTTTATAGGCTGCATTACTTTTGGGCACTCCTGCTAAATAAGTGGTTATTTGTGAAAGAATTATTCTGCTTTCGGGCATACCAATTCTATGCACCGCATCAAATGCGGCTGTGGCCAATTGCAGGGCATAGGGTTCTGCATTCCCAATATCTTCAGCAGCCAAAATGATGAGCCGTCGTGCAATAAATTCCGGCTTTTCTCCTCCTTCTAACATCACCGCTAACCAATATACTGCAGCATCTGGGTCTGAGCCCCTGACAGATTTTATGAATGCAGAAATGACGTCGTAATGGTAATCCCCAGCTTTATCATAAATGACATTTTTTTGTTGGAGTGCTTCCTGAATATCCTCTTTCTTTAACATTGCTCTTTCTTCAGAATGAAGAGATACGGCTAATTCCAAAGTATTTAACATTTTCCGGGCATCTCCACCACAGGATTCAATTAGAAAAAATTTAGTTTGATCATCAATTTGGAGATTTTTTTGAGATAGTAGAATGTCATTTTCTAAAGCTCGTTTAATTACACATTCCAAATCCAAATCGTTTAAAGGGTGAAGTCGTAAAACACGGCATCTGGAAAGCAGCGGTGATATAACTTCAAAAGACGGATTTTCAGTGGTAGCCCCAATGAGCGTAATGCTACCTTCTTCCACTCCGTGAAGAAGTGCATCCTGCTGAGATTTCGTAAAACGATGAATTTCATCAATAAACAGAATGGAACGTTTACCAGATTCGAAAGATGCTTTACCTTTTTCTAATATCTCCCGCACCTGTTTTACTCCACTTGATATGGCAGAAAGTTCAAAATATTCAGCTCCAAATTCACGGGACAATATGCGGGCTAATGTGGTTTTTCCTGTTCCAGGAGGCCCCCAGAATATGAGTGAAAACGGTTGCTTTGACGAAACCGCTTTAGTTAGCAGACTATTTTCGTGTATTAAATTTTCCTGCCCA
>Ga0209752_1001272_pt1 | contig 12322 bp, 14 predicted proteins | sample METZYME_3_250m_FD_187548 | JGI IMG/M metagenome (GOLD analysis project Ga0209752, IMG submission 187548) | Marine microbial communities from oxygen minimum zone in mesopelagic equatorial Pacific - METZYME_3_250m (SPAdes) (version 2) | ecosystem: Environmental > Aquatic > Marine > Oceanic...
TCCGGGGCATGGGGAACGATCCTCAAGGGCCCCGGTCACCCGGATCTCACCGAACCCGGCCTCCTCAAGCATCGACTCAACCTCTGTCGTCGAATAGCCACAGATCACGATCGAATACGTCTCGTTCGTGACTTCCGCGCCATCAACAAATTCACGGACAGAGATCTCGCGGGTGATAGTCCGTTCTTCCGGATCAGCTTTGAGTAGGCGCGTCCGCAACTCGAACTCCGCTCCGTCACTGGTTCGACGACGATCCCCCTGCTCCGGCCATTTGCGCGGCAACCCCAGACTCTCGGCCTGTGCTTCGCCGTAGTCCGATTCACGCTTCGGCAGATGGTGGTCCATGACAAGCGTTCCACCTGGTTCCAGGTGCGCGTGGATCCGACGCAACCCTTTGAGGTCGGTAGCACGGGTACCGCCTATGCCAAACGAACCGCAGACGACAACCGTTTGATACCGGCGTGGCAGATCGAGTTCGTGCATTGCTTGCGGGTAGAGGTTCACAGACAGTCCCTCGGCCTCAGCCTTTGTGGCGCACCAGCCGAGCATGTCTGTGGAGACGTCGCTGCCATCAACGTCCAGGCCCAAACGCAGGAAGGGAAGCAGTAGACGCCCAGTGCCACAGCCGGCATCCAACGCCGGCTCACCACAACGCTTGATGGCATCCCGGAAGAACTCGAGGTCGTCTCCGCCTTCGTTGAACTCCGCCCACCAGCGCGCAACTAGCCCGTAGTGCCAAGTGCGGACGTCGTCGCGCATCACCCGACCCTACGGTCGCCAACGGTGGCCAGTGGAGCCAAGGAATCAACCAGGCCGTCCAAAGCCTCCACCTGAACCGTGCAAGCCTCCTCGGCTAGCGCTGAGGCCGCTTCCCAGCGTTAGCTACCCTTACCCACCGTGAGATTGAGACGTCGTCGTAGGGAGAACCTGGTCGATGGCGAATGGCGCTGGTCCTTCGCTCGACGGCAACTCATCCACGACGTCTTCGAACCAGAGCGGATCTACATGGAACGGTGGCGATTTGACACGCCGCTCGGGTCGGTCTTCCTGCACTCCATCAAGCTTCCCGATGGCGACCCTCATCCCCACACCCATCCGTTCTCGTGGTCACGCAGCCTGATCGTGAAGGGTGGCTACACGGAGGAGCGTGGACCCCTTGCCGAAGAGGTCCGCAGGTACGGCCCCGGACGGGTCAATCGCATCGATGCCGACACCGTCCACCGCATCGTCAGCACCCGCGGGGGTCGTCCGGTGTGGACGATCTTCGTCGCCGGAAAGCCCCACGGTCGCGGTTGGGGATTCGTCGTCAACGGGGTCTACCAGGATCACAAGGAGTACCTGGCCGAACGCCATGTCGGACGGACCACGTCCAACGTCGCAGCCGACTCCGACACTGTCGACACTCCCGGAGGCGTGTCGTGACTAGGCGGAGCCTGGTCGTCGACACTGATACCGCATCGGACGATGCGGTCGCTCTCCTGCTCGCGGGACGGGATCCCCTGGTGGACATCCGGATGGTCACCATCGTCGCCGGGAACGTCCCCCTCGACCTGGCCGTGCGCAACGCCATCGTGACCCTAGATCTCATCGATCACGCCTCAGTGCCCGTTCATGTCGGATCCGGCCAGCCACTCCATCGACCTCTCGAAACGGCACAGATGGTGCACGGCGAAGACGGGATGGGTGGTGCCGACCTGCCCGCCCCGTCCCGCGAGCCTGAGCCCGAGGGAGCCGTCGACGCGCTGCTCCGCGTGGCCGCCGAAGAGCCGAACCGGCACACGCTGGTCACACTGGGCCCGCTTACAAACATCGCCCTGGCCCTTGCCGAGGACCCCGACCTCCTCACCCGGTTCACGCACACCTATCTGATGGCGGGATCGCCCGACGGTGTGGGGAACGTCAACCACCTCGGGGAGTACAACGTCTGGGCCGATCCGGAAGCGGCCACAGCCGTGTTCGGCGCTGCCGGGGCAAAGACCATGATCGGCTGGAACATCAGTCGCACCTATGCGGTCATGACACCCCCGGAGTCGGCACGACTGCGGTCGTGTGGTCGGCTGGGCGAGTTCGCCGTAGACATCAACGCTGAGGTCGATCAGTTCTGCCGGAACAGGGGCCTGGCGGGCATGGACTTCCCCGACCCTGTGGCGATGGCCGTCGCCATCGACGACTCGATCGTCATCGAGGCCACCGACGAATGGCTTGTGGTCGGGCTCGATGGGCCCACACGCGGCGCTGCGCTGCCCGATCGTCGGATCCTGTCCGAGCCACCGAACATACGGGTGGTGTGGCGCGTCGACGAAGCCGCCTTCAAGGACCGTCTCTACGCGGCGTGTTCCGATGACCCTGACGGCGACCATCACCAACACAGGTGAGAATGTCGACAGGTTTCATCAGCCTCAGGCGGCCTTCCTGAACCCGTGAGATCAGCAGGTGGTTAACTTCCTGCCGGGAGGTTTGGTCATGGGTTCACTGCACGAGTTGGGCTTCGAGGTGAAGCCGGCCAACGCTCTTCAACGGATGATTCAGGCGGTGGGGTCGAGCCGACCCGGTGCGTGGCTGTTTTCCAAGACCCTCTATCAACCAGACAAGGTGCTGTTCAAGGCGACCGGTGGTCGCCTGACCGTCCCGGCCTTCCTAGCCGGGCTTCCTGTGGTCATGTTGACCACCACCGGTGCTAAGACCGGGCAACGCCGGACCATGCCCCTTCTCGGCATCCCGGTGGGGGAGGACCTTGCGGTCATCGGATCCAACTACGGCCAGAAGAACACGCCGGGCTGGGTGTACAACCTCGAAGCCGATCCGTCAGCGGCCGTCGGATACCGAGACCGAACAGTGGATGTGGTCGCCCGGCGGGCCGACGAGGCGGAAGCCGACCGGGTCTTCGATCTGGCTAGCGCCGTCTACCCCGGCTACGCCAAGTACCGCACGAGAGCCGACCACCGTGTTATCCGGGTGTTCGTCCTCGAGACGGCCACGCCTGGAGGGGCGCTCTAGCCCGCCCGGTCACCCCGCCTTGCGGACGATCCACGCCTCCTCGACCGGCCATTGCCGTGCCCAGTCGAGTTCGGCGAAGGGGAACCGGCTCTCGACGGCGTCGGCCTGGGGACGGAGCTCCACCAGGTCCTCGACCGACAGGCCGCAGGACCGGAACACGCTGATGAGGTCACCGTGCGAGAGGTGGAACTCGACCGAATGGTCGTCCTGATCGTCGACGCGATACATCCCAAACTGGGGGCGCTGCAGCCGATCGCCGACCCGGGTGTAGTCGTCGGACACGCAGAGAGTCAGCAGCATGGAGTTCCCCATGAACACCAGGCGGCCTCCGGGCCGCAGAACCCGCGCCGCCTCGGGTAGCCACCGGTACGGATCGCACCAGATGGCGGCACCGTACTCGGAGATCGCGAAGTCGAAGCTCTCGTCGTTGAAGGGCAGCTGCTCGGCGTCGCCGTGGACGAGCGGGAACCGGAAGCCGAACTCCTCCTGGAATCCAGCCGCGGTGGCCAATTGTGCCGCCGAGTTGTCGACCCCGACCGGTCGCCCGCCACGACGAGCCAGCCACGCCGACACGTAGGCAGTCCCACAACCCAGTTCCACCGTCTCGCCACCCTCGAACCAGGCAAGCAGGCCCACCTCTGATTCGGGTATTCCGTAGATCCCCCACGTGGGCTGCTCGTCGGCCCAGTTGCGCCGACCGGGCTCGACCCAGTCAGCCGCGGTCCGGTCCCAATAGGCCCGGTTCGCCCGCACGTGGTCTGAGGACACCAAGCGATCCACCCCACGAGTAGACCACAGGAACCCACCAACGGTTCCCGGACAGATACAAGGCGACCGGGGCACGGAACGGTGGTTCGAACCGGCTCGGAAACGGCGGATCGCAGGAACGAGCCCTACCACCGGGGCTGGTTCGCCCGTTCGGAGGGTCGGGGGCCGGTGTGGCAGGATCGGTAGCGACCACTACGGAGAGGGAAACCCCAATGGCCACCTACGAATGCCCGTCCTGCGGCATGTCGGTCAACGCCACCTGCGGTGCCTGTGGCGCCCCGCTCGTGAACGACACCCTGGCCAAAGACGATGGCTCGACCGTCCAGGTCTCGAGGTGCCCCAACGACCACGGCAAGATCAAGTCTCCGATGTGCTGCGGCGCCGACATGTCGTGCGCCGTCAACTGACCTGACTCGATCGCCGACCGTCAGAACGTCCGGAAGACGACCACCGGGGAGAGTTGCCCGGCGTGGTCGCCCGTTTCGTAGGTGGCCACCCGGTGGACCACCGGTTCGGTGATGCGACCCGCCGTCACGTCGTCTGCGAACTGGTCGGCAAAGCCAAGGTTGGTGAAGTGGTCGGGGTTTATCCCGGTTGCGAAGAGGGCACCCGGTCGGGCGATGCGGTGCAGTTCGTCGAACGCCCCCGGGGCCTACGCGTCCAGCACCACCATCCCGCCGGGAACCGCCAGGTGGTCTGCAAGCACCTGTTCGTCGGTGGACATCCGCCAGTCCATTAGGGACGCCGCGTACCCGGCCATCGAGGGGTGGCCAGCCAGCGGCCGACGCTCCTCAGGGTCGTCCTCGAGGTCGTAGAACAGCGCCGGCCACCCGGCGAAGTGCACGTACTTTCCCGCGCGGTCCCGGTGCACCGCCAGGTTGCAAAGGTGACCCGGTAGGTCCACGGCCCCCGCAAACAGGCGGAAGTCGAACTCCCAGTGCACCGCCGACCGCCAGTCGGCAGGATCGGCCCCTTCCAGCCAGGGCCGGAGCGACCGCCCCTGGCACTGGCGTGGCACGTCGACGCCTGCCAGGTCCAGGAGCGTCGGCATGACGTCCACGTTCTCGGTGAACGCCTCGACCACCCGACCGGTGCCACCGGCTTCCGCGAACCCGCCCATCACGGGCGGGTAGCGGACGATGAGCGGAATGTGGAACGCCTGGTCGAAGAAGCCCAGCTTGGACATGAGGCCGTGGTCGCCGAGCATCTCCCCGTGGTCCGAGGTGACGACGACGATGGTGTCGTCAGCAGCACCCGTCCGTTCCAGGGCTGCGAGCAGCCGACCGACCTGGTCGTCCACCTCAGACATCATCCCGTAGTAGGTGGCACGCAGCTGGCGCAGGTCCAGCGGCTCCGACGGCGGACGGGTGTGTCGCCAGGACCGGGCAGCGGCCAGAAACGGATGCACATCGCCCGACTCGTCGGCTAGCGGCTCCGGAACCGATGCCGGATCCACCAGGTCGTTGTACGGCTCGGGCACCACGAACGGAGGATGCGGTCGGTAGATCGAGGCGTGTACGAACCAGGGCCGACCGCCGGCAATCAGGCCCTCCAACTCGCCGACCACCTCGCCCACCAGGAATGCCGTCTCGGTCTCGTCGGCGGCGAAGGGTGGGGGTGCCCAGGAGGCGCCGCGTCCCGGTGGAACGGCCATATCGGTCCTAGGCCGCAGGAAGCGGTCACGGTCCGAGACATCGTGACCCCGGTCCTTCAGCCACCGGTACCAGGCCTCCCGGTCCTCTGGGAGGTCCAGCGCCACCCGGAATCCGGGAAGGGGTCCCTCGTAGTCCTCGAGGCGCGGATCGTCGTCGGGAACGGTGCGCGGGTCCACCGTGGTATCCGTATGGCCGAACAGCACCGGGTCGTACCCGGCTGCACGGGCCTCCAGGGCCACGTTGGTGAAGCGGGCGTCCAGCGGCGTGCCGTTCTGGACCGACCGGTGGACGTGCTGGTAGGTACCGGTCAGCAGGCTGGCCCGGCTGGGGCCACAGGGGGCAGTCTGGGCGTAGTGCGAGGTGAACCGGACGCCCTCGGAGGCGAGGCGGTCCAGGTTCGGAGTCTCCACCACCGGATGTCCGGCAGAGCCGAGACAGTCGCCGCGCCACTGGTCGAGGGTGATGAACAGGATGTTCGGACGACGCATGCCTACACCTCCCGGGCCCGGGCTCCGTCCGGTCATCCTGCCAGCCCCCGCAACTAGTGTCCGACGATGGCCACCTCGCTCCTGGACAGGATCCCGCGCTCGGGACGCCGACTGGGACTGCTCCTGGCTTTCAGCGGGATGTTCCTGGTCTCCACCGACTCGCTGCTGATCCGGGTAGCCGAACGCGACTCGGAGGTGGACGGGTGGACCATCGCATTCATGGTCGGCCTGTTCTCCACGCCGGTGACCTGGTCAATCGCCATCCGGTCCCTGGGCCGAACCACTGTCTCTACGGTCGTCAGCTGGAAGCGGACGCTGCTCCTGACCGGCATCCTGGGTGCGGTCGGTACCACGTCCTTCCTGACGGCGGTGACCCTGACCGCGGCCTCCAATGTCGTGGCCATCATCGCTGCCGCCCCCATCTTCTCGGCCGTCCTGGCGCGCATGACCCTCCGTGAACGCACGTCTGGCCGGACCTGGCGGGCCATAGGCGCCACGGTCGTCGGCGTCACCGTCATCGTCGGCGGCTCCATGGCCGCAGGTGGCGGCGGCGGGGACCTGCTCGCCCTCGTGGCCATCATGGTCTTCTCCGTCAACCTCGTGATCTGGCGTCGTTACCCCGACCTTCCCCGCACCCTGGTGGTGGCGGCTACCGCTACAGCCACCGCCCTGGCGACGGCCATCCCCGCCGACACCTCGTTGCTGGATCGACGGGCCCTGGTGGCCACGCTGCTCATGGGGGGGTTCTTCGGGCCCACCGCCAGGCTCTGCATGTCGACGGCCACCCGCCATGCAATGGCGGCCGAGGTCAGCCTGTTCACCCCGGTCGAGACGATCGCCGCCTCCTTCTGGGTGTGGATGTGGTTCGACGAGGTGCCCCCGACCCCGACCTTCATCGGTGGGACCATCGTGGTGGTCGCCGTGTTCTACGGTCTGACCGGACCGGCCGCCGAGGTCCAGGCGGGCCCACCGAGGTCATCGTGACCTCCCCGACCGGCGGGTTCGACCCGGTGCTCGCCCATCTGGCCGATCTGGGCGTGGACCATGAGGTCATGGCGTGTGATCCCGACCTGGCGGACACCGCCGACTTCTGCGCCGCCTACGACATCGATCCCGAGGATTCGGCGAACGCCATCCTCGTAGCCGGGAAGCCGAGGCCCGACGAGGACCGGCCGCTGGCCCTCTGCCTGGTGCTCGCCACACACCGCCTCGACGTCAACGGCGCCGTGCGGAAACGGCTCGGAACCCGAAAGGCCTCGTTCGCCGGAGCCGAGGAGACTGCACGGATCACCGGCATGGTGATAGGTGGGGTCACTCCTTTCGGCCTACCGTCCCAGCTCCCGATCTGGATCGACGCCGCCGTCATGGAGCGGGGCCGGGTCGTGGTGGGTGGTGGAAGCCGCGATCGGAAGCTCCTGCTGCCACCCGCCGGGCTCCTGAAGCTCCCGACGGCCGAGGCCGTCGACGGCCTGGCCCGACCGGCACCAGACGACGTCTGATACCCGCCCACCCGGCTTCCGCCGACTCCTGAGTCCCAGTCCGACCAGCAGGACCGCATTCAGGCGCTGCCGTGACCCGCCAGATGCTCGTCCAGGGCGTCACGTGCGCTACCGGAGGGGGCCTCGTCGACCAGGCGTCGGACCGTGTCGCGGCGTCCCAGGGCAGCGAGGAGGTCGGCGGCCACGGTGTCGACCAGGCAAAGCACGTCGAGACGGGTGCCGAGGGTGAGCGGGTCGGCGATCAGGCCATCGAGGGCCGGACCACATGCGAGCTCGGCCCGCACCAACTTGACCGCTGCCGCCTCCAACTCGTCGAGGGCGTCCAGGGCTCGCAGGACCTGGGTCGCTTCGCTGTCGGTGAGCACGGCCCGAGTGTGGACCGAACACACGCGCGACTCGTGGATCCCCCGACATGGTCGCTTGCCGCCGGCCGCTACCGTCGGCTGCATGGAACTCACCGACGTCCAGCAGCTCATGGAGCAGCTCTACGGAACCGCCGATCGCGAGCGCGGGGTCCCGGCCACCGTGGCCTGGCTGTGCGAGGAACTCGGCGAGCTGGCCCAGGCCGTCCGCAAGGGCACCCCGGACGAACAACTCCACGAGTTGGGCGACGTCCTGGCGTGGCTGGCCAGCCTGGCCAACCAACTGGACCTCTCGCTCGACGAGGCGATGGAGCGCTACGTGACCGATCCGCCCTAGCGGCCGGCGAAGTGCGGGTGGCGGGCGTCACGCCCTGCGACGCAGGAGTTCCTCGGCGATCTGGATGGCATTGAGAGCCGCTCCCTTGCGGAGGTTGTCCCCGGAGAGGAACAGGGCCAGGCCGTGCTCGAGGGTCTCGTCGGTACGGATCCGACCGACGATGGTCTGATCCACCCCGGCCGAGTCCAGCGGCGTGGGAACATCGGCCAGCTCGACTCCCGGCGCCCCGGCCAACATCTCGGTGGCTCGCCCGGGGCTGATAGGCCGGTCGAAGTCGGCGTGGACGACCAGCGAATGGCCGGTGAACACCGGGACCCGTACACAGGTTCCGGAGACCTTCAGGTCGGGGATCCCGAGGATCTTGCGGCTCTCATTGCGGAGCTTCTGCTCTTCGTCGGTCTCGCCTCGACCATCGTCTACGAAAGAGCCGGCATGGGCCACCACGTTGAAGGCTATGGGTCGGGGAAACGACGACGGCTCGGGAAAGTCGACTGCCCGACCGTCGTGGGTCAGGTCCGGGGCCCCGTCCAGCACGGCGTCCACCTGGGAGGCCAGTTCCTCGACGCCGGCCAGACCGGCACCCGACACGGCTTGGTAGGTGGCGATGGTCAGCGACCGCAGGCCCGCCTCGGCATGCAGGGGAGCCAGGACCGGCATGGCCACCATGGTGGTGCAGTTCGGGTTGGCGACGATGCCCTTCGGGATGTCGTCCAGGGCCGCCGCGTTCACCTCGGGTACCACCAGCGGGACGTCGGGGTCCATCCGCCAGCCCGAGGAGTTGTCGATGACCGTGGCACCGGCCGCGACGATCCTCGGGGAGTACTCCACAGAGGCCGTCCGACCGGCGCTGACCAGGGCGATGTCGATGCCCGACCAGTCGGCCGTGGCGGTGTCCTCCACCACCAGATCCCGACCCGCCCACTGCAGCGTGGTACCGGCCGAGCGGGCCGATGCGAAGAACCGGAGGTTCCCGACCGGGAAGGCGCGTTCGTAGAGCAGGGCCCTCATGACCACACCCACCTGACCGGTGGCGCCTACGACTGCGATGTTCATGGGCTACAGGCTATCGACGCACCATCCGGCGCTCGCCATGAGAACAGACGGGACTGTCACCCAGCGCCTCAATCCTCGCGGACGTCGGCGAACAGGTCGGCCAGCGACTCCATCAACGGATAGCCGTGGCCGCACGAAGTGGCCACGAACGCCGAGAGGCGCCGGGCCGAGAGGTCCAACTCGGCACCGTCCACCTCCGCCGAGTCGAAGACGTAGGTGAAGACGAGGGCCTGGAGGCGGGGCATGGTCACCGTCTCCGGGTCCAGCCTGTCCAGTTGGATGCCCAGGTCCGCGTAGACCCCGGTGAGCAGGCGCAGGTCGAACGACATCGCCGCGGGTACACGGTTGCTGGTCCACGCCAGCAGGTTCCGCGTGGCCAACAGCAGGGCGTGGTGGCTGCGGGCGTCGAGCACCCCATCGGTGGCCACGACAGACTCGACCTCCAGGACGATCTCGCCGGAAATGACCGCCAGGTCCGAACAGAAGCCCGGTGCTGCAGCCGGGATCGGGCCACCAGCCAGGGTGGTGGTCGATACCAGCACCGGTGCCACCGTCGTCGGTACCGGCACGGGAGCCACCGTCGTCGGTACCGGCACGGGAGCAACGGTCGTGGGCGCCGGCTCGGCTACCGCCACGATGGTGGAACTCGGTGCGACCTCGGCCGACCCAACGGTGGTCGGGGTGGGAACCGTGAGCGCGGCCCCACCACATGCCACCGTCGTCGCCAGGACTGCCACAACTGCGGCCCGGCAGGACACGACGGGGAACCGTCGTGTCAACCCCATCAGGCGGTGGCTCCTACCCCTACGAGCAGTTCGAACAAGATCGAGGAGGACTCACCGCACGTCTCCACCACGTGAGTCCGCAGCCGCCTGGTGGCGGTGTCCAGGTCGTCCTCCGACGCATCGAGCTCAGCCGATATGCGGGCCATCACACCGAGGAAAGCAAGCATGGCCTCCTCGTCATCGGCATCGTCCAGGTCGAATCGGGCGAACCCTTCGACCATCAGGTCCCCGACGCGGGCAGTGGTGTCGTGCACCAGGGCGGCGTCAGCCTGCAAGCCGACAGGGACCTCATCGACTAGCCAGGCGAAGATCTCGCTGGTGACCGCGAATACCCGGGCCAGGACCAGCGGGTCCGGTCCCCTGTCAACGTCGTCGGCCTCCAGCAGCACGGCCATCATGTCTCCGAGCCTCTGGGCGAGGCCGGCACAGACCGCCGGGGTGTCTGCGTCCACCGCCCCGAACGCCGCCAGCGTGCTGCACCGCATTGTGTTGGCCATTATCGGCGTCCCGGCCAGCAGGTCGGAGGCCTCCTCGTCCCTGAGGGCCACGAAGCCCTCGGCAAACCGTGCCTCCAGGTAGGGGGCCAGGTCAACGGGATCCACGCCCTCGAGCAGACAGGTGGCGTCGATGGGAGGAGATTCCGGATCCGCATCGATGGCGTCCTGCAGCCCGATGGTGACCACCTCGATGACCAGGTCACAGGCGCTCAGCGCCTGCACCGCCAGCGCGGACTGGCCCGGTCGTGGGCCGTTCCGGGTCAGGGCGATGACCTCTGCCGGTTCCAGTTCCTCGAGCAGGCGGTCGGCCACGCAGCCCAGGTCGTGGTCGGTCAGGCCGCCGAGTATGGGGGCGCCATCGGCCACCCCGGCCACGAAGCCGGACCGGGCAGCGGCCGGCGTCACCGTGGTCGTGGCCACCTCCAGGATCGTGGTCGTCGGTACCACCGTCGCACGCTCCGACCCGTCGGCGGTCGACCCGCAGGCACTCAGGAGCAGGACTATCGAGAGGACCGCCAAGGTGGCGTGGCCGGCCCACGCCGGTCCGGAGAACCGCACCGTACGGGTCAGGCTTCGGCCAGGCCGAAGGCGTCGTGGAGTGCCCGGACAGCCTCCTCGACCCGGTCCCCGTCAACCATGCAGCTCACCCGAATGGCCGACGTGGAGATCATCTGGATGTTCACGCCGCACGCCGAGAGCGTTTCGAACATGGTGGCCGCCACGCCCGGATTGGTCCGCATGCCGGCACCTATCACGCTCACCCGGGCGATCGAGTCGTCGGACGACACCCCGGTGGCGCCGATCTTGACCGCAAGCCGCTCGACCAGATCCACGGACCGGACCAGGTCACCGTGGGGCACGGTGAACGAAATGTCGGTCACCCCGTGGTCGGAAACGTTCTGCACGATCATGTCCACGCTGACGTCCAGGTCGGCCATGGCGCGAAACACTGTGGCCGCCACACCCGGCTGGTCGGGCACGCCGGCGATCGTCATCTTGGCCTCGGTCGTGTCGTAGGTGACTGCCGAGACGATGGCCTGTTCCATATCGGTTTCCTCCTCATCGACCCACGTCCCCTCCTGCCAGGTGAACGCGGAACGGACATGCAGTCGCACACCGTGGGTACGGGCGTACTCGACGGATCGCATGGCCGGCTTCGGACACCCGGTGGCCGTCATCTCCAGCAACTCGTCGAACGAGATGCTGTGCATCCGTCGGGCTGTCGACACCACGCGCGGATCGGTGGTGAAGACCCCGGTGACATCGGTGTAGATCTCGCAGGCGTCGGCGCCCAGGGCGTTAGCCAGGGCCACCGCCGTGGTGTCCGAGCCGCCCCGTCCCAGGAAGGTCACGTCGTTGTCGGTCGACACGCCCTGGGACCCACCGATCACCGGAACCCGCCCGGCATCCAGCGAGGCCCGGACGCGGTCGGGGCGGAGCTCCACGATCCGGGCGTTCTGGTGGCTGGTATCGGTCAGGAACCCAGCCTGGCTTCCGGTGAACGATTCGGAGTCGATGCCGATGTGGTGTAGCGCCAGGCACACCAGTGCCATGGCCTTGCGTTCGCCGGCTGTGATGAGCATGTCCATCTCGCGGCCCGGTTGGACCGCTGACACCTCGCCGGCCAGTCGCAGGAGTTCGTCGGTCTCCTTGCCCATGGCCGAAACGACGAGCACCACCTGGTTGCCGTGCCTGAGAGTGCGGGCAACGTGGTCGGCCACCTCGCGCATGCGATCCGCATCCGCGACCGAGGTGCCACCGAACTTCTGGACGAGGAGGGCCACGGGACACCACGCTATCGGCGCGGCTCCGGGGCACTGTCGACGGTATTTCCGAACCACGGACCACGGCTCTCCGGTCCTCCGCCGAGCCTCGGTAGGG
>Ga0209752_1001273_pt1 | contig 12317 bp, 10 predicted proteins | sample METZYME_3_250m_FD_187548 | JGI IMG/M metagenome (GOLD analysis project Ga0209752, IMG submission 187548) | Marine microbial communities from oxygen minimum zone in mesopelagic equatorial Pacific - METZYME_3_250m (SPAdes) (version 2) | ecosystem: Environmental > Aquatic > Marine > Oceanic...
CTGCGACATTGCAAATTCAAGCAAGTTTAAAGTTCCAGTAACGTTGACTTCATGCGCCCCTACTGGATTGAATTCACTCTGTGTTGAGAGCAGAGCAGCGAGGTGGTAAATGCGGATCACGGCACAATCAGCCTGGATGGTCTCCAGAACTTTGTGATCCAGGATCGACCCCGTGTAGGCTCGGGAAACACGCGTCAGCAAGGACGCGTCGAGAGGCTCAAGGTCGAGCGTTACAAGTTCCCTGCCTGCCTCCGAGAGACGATCGATTAGGGCGTGACCGATTTCCCCCGCGGCTCCGGTAATCAAAGTGACAGGCTGACGGATACTAACCTCCGTGCATGGAGTGGGCTAGCAGTTACTGCGAACTTGCCCGGTGACGATAACATCTGCCTGTGATCGTCACGATGAGGTTCGCTCCTTGTGTTTCAAGGCCGGCGAGGGAGGAGCGATATTGATTTCGTCAAATATTGTTCCAAGTGGAGTGTCGAGTATTTCCACCAATCTTGCTGCGACGTCCTCAGCGGCCAGAGCACTTCCAGGTGTGTCTTGGGGTTCAATGTTGAGGTTGTTGAAGAACGGGGTGCGCACAAAGCCGGGATTTACAAGTGTGACCCGCACGTTCCGGCGGCCGCACTCATCGGCCAGCGCTTGGGCAGCACCCCGTAGGCCGAACTTTGCGGCACAGTAGACGCTTCCCTTACGTGTTCCGCGGAGTGCCGCTTCCGATCCCATGATTATCAAATCACCGTGACCGCGCCGCTTCATCACAGGAAGAAAGCTGCGGGCTACCAAAAGGTGGCTGGTTAAATTAAGAGCGATATCGTCCCGGATTTGACGGGCCGAGAACTGCTCAATTTGGCCAAAGTGTCCAGAGCCGGCGTTGCTGATTACAGCATCAAGGTCTGGGTGGCGACGTGCCAAAACATCCAGAGTACTGGAAGATTCGTTCAGATTGGAAAGATCGAGTGGCACAGGGTCGTAATGATCAAAGACAGGTGTGAACTTGCTGTGGTCACGAGCGATCCCGATAACTACTGCCCCCCTTTTCAATAGAAGCTCTGCTGTGGCGCGACCGATCCCACTGCTAGAGCCAGTAATGAGTACCTTGCGACCGGCGCAGGAGTCTTGCCGACTCATGTGGCCCCCAATGCACACGGGAAGAGATTGGTCTCTGGAAACGCGTTAGCTAAGCGTTGCTCCACAAAGGATAAGAGCTGTGCCTCACGAGGCTCACTGTAGGAGACGAACCTATTCCTTCGTATCAGTGGCCCATTCAACAATTTATCTTCCGGGTACATTCGTTCGATTTTCTGGAACATGTCAGACGGAAATCGAAGGGGGCCGAGACTGGCAGAGTGGAGTGCGCTACTCGGAATTGCAGTTGCAATCTTGTCGATCAGAGCATCGTACCCAGCGCGCCAGCCTTTATACCAAAGCAGGGGATCGAGGCGGATGCCTATTGGCCAGCCCGCGCCGGCAAGTTCGCCAGCGGCGTGAACCCGATCCCGGATGCTTGGACAGCCATGTTCTACAGCAACGGCGGTTTCCGCAGGGGTGAAGCTAAAGGCGACTACAACGTTTGGCACGGGGGGAATGTTTAGAAGATTCCCGATCGCGATGCTCTTCGTGCGTAACTCTAAGAAAGCGTCCGGTCTTTTGGCAAAGAACGGTACGAAGTGTTTGACGAAACCTGTGAGTGATTCGAGGGCGAGCGAATCGCAATCGTATCCAGAATGAAAGTATGGTGTCTGTTCGTGACTGTTAGCAATGGTGCTATCGATTTCTGCTTCAAAATCCTCAAAGTTCACGAATAACACGTAGTGAGCGGATCGAAACATCCCTTGCAGGAAGCAATAGCGACAGTCATATAGACAGTTGAGCATGTGCGAAAAGTAGAAGTTTGGACCATTACTAATGCCGAACCCGTTGGGTGCTGGGAGCACGAGATTCCCTTTTTTCCGTGCAAGGATAAGGGCTGGGTGTTGTTTCTGAAGGTCGAAACTCTGTGCTGCAGGGTTGAAGACTTCAGTGTAATGCTGACACGGAATAATACGCGCTCCAGGGAAGCGTTTGAGTAACCTGCTTGCGCGCGGATGAACCTGAAGATCTTCTTCGATATAGATGGTTTCGATCACGGTTTGAGCCCGAAAGTTGGAGGAATGCTTTCAAGATGCTCGGTGATCGATGTGATCACACTGCTGGCATTTGTAAGACCATTCGATTTGACCCAATCGGTGACTTTCACCTGAGGGCAATTTATCGACCATCGTCGCAACAGTCTTCGGAGTTGCCTTCGCTGAGTTGTAGTGAAGTGCAAGTCATGTAGAAGTTCGCGGTGTTCTTCCGGATCGACTCTTCGTTGCCTCAACTCAGCGGAAAGTCGGTGCAACGGTCTAATCAAGGAGTTGATGGTTTTGAGGTTGTCCTCGACAAGGCTACTGATGTCATTTGGCGGCAGCGCTTCTCCAGCCCGGGCCTGGCTGCCGTGAACAACTTTGAAGGAGTGGATCAGCTCATGCGGGGAGAATTGGGCCGCAGCCTCATAGAACCCAGAGGCTTCCGTATCGTACAGGTCATCAGTGGGGAAGTTTTTGGAAATACGGTCGATGGTGCGAACTGTGGCAGTGGGGCAAGGAATCTCGAAGACAAATTGTGGATACCAGCTTCGTCTCGTAGGGACGCAGTAGACTTTGTGCGCTATTCGAGGCTCCCCCAATGGCAAGCCGTAATGTACGAGCGTGCCAACGTTTATCCACGCTGCGTAGTTGGTCTCACAGGCCTGGTGACAAACAGCAGTAGCGGCGTTGTTACGTCCGATACCGGAGAAGATGAGGCCAATACCGCTCTGGATGTTCCCGGCGCGATAAAAGCCTTCCACGGAACCTACGGGCGACATACCGAAATACTCGATAATCGGTTCCGCTTCGGCCCTTAATGCAACGACGAAATTGACCTGCCCAGTGGGCATTATCGATCTCTCAGGTGGTCAGTGGTTGTAATCGTTCGACATGCCTTGTTGCAGTCTTCGTAGTTTCACGGTGTATCGACGTGCTTCATCGTGTCGCCCGCGTTTCTTTGCCCCGGTTCGATAGATGTCGATTTTTTCGGCGCAAACTCGCTCCGCTACAGCACGCTGCGTATCATTCAACGAATCACTTCCGAGTAACTTCTCAAGGGCTGTGATACGGAACCGGTCCATACCCCAGTAGCGGCGAGAGAGCTGGTCGTTATGCCCGCCGTGTTTGACTACCAGGGGCTCGTCGATGAAGACGACGGGATATCGGCTGGTGATCCGGAGCCATAGATCGTAATCCTCGCAAGCTGGCAACGACTCGTCGAAGACACCGACATCCTCAAGCACCTCCCTATGAACAACCACACTAGAAGGGGACATGCAGCACAGCGGTAAACAGTCTTCGAAAATGGCCCCGCCTCGTTTTGCATGCTTTTTCATTGGGTTTACCCGGACACCATTGCGGACCCAAACTTCCTCTGTATGGCAGAGAAGTATCGTCGGCGTGGACACCAGAGCGGCATTTTGGCGGGCTAGTTTCTCCGGTAGCCATTCGTCGTCAGAATCCAAGAAAGCGATCCAATCTCCGCGGCTGGCCTGAATACCACGATTCCGAGCCGCGCTGACTCCACGGTGTGTTTCCTCAAAGATGACGACATCGGGATACTCGCGCCGGAGGATGGCGATGGTGTCATCAGTTGATCCATCGTCGACCACGATCACCTCAAGCGGCGTCTGAGTTTGAGCGGCGATGGAGTTGAGGGCTCGGGGCAAAAGATGCCCCCGATTGTGTGTTGGGACGATGACCGAGAAAGACAGTGTGTCCATGGATGTTATTCGAAAGACAACCATCCGTTCAGACCCGTCGGTGTCTGCACGTAGAGAAACTGACCCCAAGAGCCTAAAACAGGGAGTTCTGAACCCGGGGCCACTTGCTGAATTGTTGCTCCCTGGGGTGCTGGGTGGTCCAAAAGGTTGGAAATACTAACCACCGATTCCTTGCGTAACGGGGTTGCGGACTCAGTGGTGGCACCGATGATATAGCCGTGAGCCCCATTGGGTAGCTCAACCCGATACCACTGGGCGCTCGCCCCCCAAACCAAAACGGGAGTGTGTCTATTAAGAGTGGTAACCACGCGCGCACCGCTGTTCGGGCCAGTACGGACAACAACGTCACTATCGGTCGTGCGGGACCAACTACCGACGCGATTCAGGTCGACAGTGAAAGATTGTGGCTCTGTGCGCATTCGTGCGAGATAAGGCAATGGATCAACAGCACCACGAGCGTATACACCGAAGTGGAGGTGTGGCGGTGTTGTTCGTGCGTTCCCTGTGTTTCCCACGGTGCCTAGCTGGTCGCCGACCTTAACCTGCTGGCCCGATTCAACGCTATGGCTATCAAGGTGAGCATAATACAGCCTAGTATTCCGCCGCCGATCCAGGTTAATCCAGACGACGTTGCCGCCGATGGGGGTTGTGGTGGCGCGGCTCACGACTCCGTCAGCTGCGGCGAGTACCGGGGTGCCACGATCAGCAAAGATATCGATACCGCGGTGTGAACGTCGGCCTCCATCACGCTCAGCACCAAATGCGCTCCAGATTGAGCGACCGGTGTGACCGGCAACTGGAAAACTGAGAGAAGCATCGATCATTAGCCCAACAGTATAGTGAGCACTCCGGAGCAGTTCAGGCTGGATGCGGAGGATGTAGGTTCCGTCGCGCACAGGCTCAAAACGAAGTCTTCGCGAGGATTCCGGGGCACCGTCGGGAATTGAATCCACATCGACTGGCGGTTCGATAAGCATGGTGCCGCTAGCAATATGGATAGGGGCGTGCGGATCATTGTCGACAAGGCGGAACAGATCCATAAATACACGGATAGGTTCGCGTGATTGGAGAACAACATCGGCGTCGACCCTCTGCCCACCGGCAACAGGAAAGACATAACCGATGGCATTGGCTACTGACTTGTCGAAGTAACCAGACTCACGAAAAGGGGAAGTAATATGGGCAGGCTTTCGCAAGGCTGCTTCTGAGGCCGCAATCCAGTCGTGCCCCAGAGCCGAATTGCCAAGTTTGGCTTCCAGGAGCGAGAGGCGATAGGCTTCATGCGCGTTAGTGGGCCGAAATATTTCGGGCACTCGCTCAAGCTCTTGGGTGCAGCCTATCGATAGCAGAAGCGAGATGAAGGCGATCATTCTGCACGTTGGCGCCGAGTGCGCCAAAGGTTTAGGAGCGGTCTGAGTCGCGTTCATTTCGCGGATCTCCGGCAATTATCTTCTACTTCCCGGGACAGCTGATGGGCTTTTCGCCACCGAGCCGTTCTATTTGCATACAAGCTATGGGGGCGGTGTTTGAGTGTGGGTGGTCAGTTACCAGGCGGGCGAGTTCGCCTATGGCTCGGGCACCCTCACCAAGTTCAATAAGGCATCGGGCGGCCTTAAACGCTGCATCCGGAACCATTTCGGAGAGGGGATACCGCCGCCCGACTTCCATAAATGCCGTGCGGGCTAGCTGGTATTGCTGCAGCGAGTAGTGGCTTTCGCCGACCCAGTACTGGGCGCTATCGGCAAGCTGATCATCCGAGAAAAGTCGCAGATACTCCTGAAAACTGTCGATGGCGAGTGTGTAGTTCGCCGACAAGTAGTCTGTATATGCGGCCGAGTAGAGTGAATCGGCCTCCGACCTTGTAGACATTGGAGCCGGTTGGGCGGATTCCGCTGGGCGGGCAACCGATGGGCCGGGAACCCCCGTGGGTTGCTGGGGCGGAGGCATCGGCGACCCGGAGACCGGGCGTGCCGAAGCATCGCCAGGTTCACGGACTCCTCCGGTAATGTTGAGGAGATTCTCGTTCAGTAGCACGAGCTGTTCTTCCAGGGCAACTAGGCGGGACTCTAGACTCCCGGTGTTGTTACCGTATTCGGCAAGGCGTACGCGCAGTGGTTCAAGCGTGTTATCAAGGTCGAGCCACAGCTGGTCAAGTCGGCTCAATATACTTGTTTGTGTCGACTCGAGCTCCGCAAGTCTGGATTCCATGGAAGTTATCCGGCCGTCTTGAGAACTGTTCTGTGCGACGACGGAATTGGTGGAGATAATTACCGAAAGTAGGACCAAAGGGAAAATGCGTAGGAATTGGCTTGGCATCGGAATATCCTCTTGCTTGCTTCGGGAGATGAGCCGTAGAAAAGGTAGCATTCGACGTACCATGGAGACCAGAAGGCCATGGAAGACTCGTTCCAGCTGTTTTTAAATCCACGGTTCTCGATTAGCACTCCATACACTGACGTTGCTCGAGAGGTGGTTAGCCTTGATGCGCTTGAATTGGCGTGGGACGAGGCTCGGAAATGGCCAGAGTATGCTCAGACGCCAATCCATGACTTGCCATGGATGGCAACGGATCTGGATGTTGCACAAGTTTTACTAAAGGATGAATCGGACCGTTTTGGGCTCGGAAGTTTCAAGGCCATCGGTGGCACTTACGGTTGCCTGCGCGCGGTTCAAAGAGAGTTGCACGATCGAGGAATTGAGGTTGATGCGGCTGGCTTACGAAGCAGACGGTATGAAGAGGAAACCGCGAACATTGTTCTGATCTGTGCTACTGATGGCAACCATGGGCGGGCGGTGGCGTGGGCAGCGCGCAACCTAGGTTGCCCGTGCGTGGTTTACGTTCCCAGCATTGTTAGCGAGCCTCGGCGTGTTGCAATCGAAGCAGAGGGAGCCACAGTAATCCGGGTCGATGGCACGTATGATGAGGCTGTCCGTGATGCAAGTGATGCTGCTGCAAATTGCGGAGGGCTAGTAGTGTCTGACCACTCGTTTCCCGGATATGAAACGATCCCGCGAGCGATAATGCAGGGCTACACAATTGTGGCCGCTGAGTTAATGGAGGCAATCGCAGGCCAACCTTTGCCGACGCACGTTTTCGTCCAAGCAGGTGTAGGGGGATTTGCTGCCTCGATCTGTGGCTATCTGTGGGAGAAGCTCGGTGTCGACCGCCCAGCATTTATTTGCGTGGAACCATCGATAGCGGATTGCCTTTATCAAAGCGCGGTCGCTGGCCGGTTAGTAACTGTATCCGGAGACCTCGACACTGTAATGGGTTGCTTGTCTTGCGGTGAGGCCTCGACCTTGGGATGGGGAATTCTCAGGGACGGTGCAACAGCCTTTATGACGATTAGCGATACTCAGGCTGTCGCCGCAATGAAGGCGCTATCGTCCGGAGGATATGGCCAGCAAGAAGTTGTGTTGGGCGAGTCAGGTATTGCTGGACTTGCAGGGTTCCTGGCAGTTGGGAAGGGCGAGTTAGCAAGGGAACAACTCGGTCTTGATCGGGATTCCCGCATCCTTCTTTTTGGCACCGAAGGGGCAAACGATCCTAAGCGTTATCAGGAGTTAGTTGGCAGCGTGCAGTAGGTAGTTAGTGGGAACTTACAGGTGTTGTTTGTCCAACTCAGAAGTAGAGAGCCGCGAGTCACCTACTTAGGGCACGATGGTGTTCTTCTGCCTTGGAGAATGTCGGAGTACCCACGGGCCGTGACCTCTATACTCTCCTCTACGTTACTGTCTTCAATGCTTTAGGACGGAAACCTTCCATGAGCTTTACCCCGAACGACTCCCATCGTTCCTTACTACAGCTGGCTGTGGGTCACGCTGAAGTGGCTGGCGATTTACTTCTTTCGTACTACGGCCAGTTACGTCGAGAGCACGCGGAGCGTAAAGGTGGTCGACAGCGCGATCTGGTGACCAAGGCAGACCGTGAGGCCGAGAAACTTCTAGTTGACCGAATCCCCGGATCGGACGATGTCCTTGGGGAAGAAGGAAGCCTGCGATTGACAGGAGCTGATCGTCTTTGGGTCATCGATCCGCTCGACGGCACTGTTAACTATCTTCATGGGATCCCGTTTTGGGCCGTTTCGATCGCTATTATTGAAGGGAACGAACTGCTGGCCGGGATAGTTCATGCGCCGAAGCTTAATCAAACGTTCACAGCATTGAGAGGAGATGGCTGCCGCCTCAATGGAGACACTGTCGGTGTATCGGCGTCAGCTTCGATCGGGGAGGCGATAATGGCCACCGGCTTTGCCTATAATCGAAACGAGATCCCAGATAACAATCTGGACAATTGGGCCAGAATCACACTAGCTGCCGCTGGGGTGAGGCGCATGGGTGCAGCGGCGCTCGATTTAGCCTATACCGCTTGCGGGCGTCTCGATGGGTTTTGGGAGTTGCATCTTTCACCCTGGGATGTAGCTGCTGGAACGCTTCTGGTCCGCGAAGCTGGTGGCCGCGTGAGTGACTTTTCTGGCGCCGAAGACATCGATGCGATTCTGGAAGGCCGGAACATTGTTGCTAGCAACGGGCGCATTCATGAAGAAATTCGTTTTTGCCTATCGACGCCGGAAGCTATCTGAGGAGGGAACTTGATTCAAGAAAGGGCCCGGGAACTCGCGGCGGGCGCGGCAGGTTGTTTGTCAGCGCAACGCAGGGTATCCAAGGATTACCAGGGGAGAATCTTACAGGTTTTCTCGATGTTTTTGCTTGTGGTCATCCCACTCTTAGTTGGGGCAATGCCACAAACTTCCCGTGTCGAGGTTGGCGCTGAAGCTATCGATTTCACGATGCATTCAATTGATGGAAGCACCTTCAGTCTCAGAGACCTGCGCGGAGAGCAGGCCGTCATTCTGGTCTTTTTTCGCGGTGCTTGGTGACCATGGTGTCGCCGGCAGCTCGGTGAGCTGCAAGAAAACCTTGAGAGCCTGGTTGGGGCCGAAACGTCACTCTGGGTTATTAGCACGGACGATCCCTCAAAGCTTCTCGAGTTGCGGGACACTGAGGGCCTCACATTCCCAGTCCTTCTTGATCCGGCTGCTAATACGATCAAAGCCTATGGCTTGTATAACGCGGATAGTGACCGCGGAATCCCGCATCCGGCTGCACTGATTATTGACAAGAACGGCCTGGTCCGGTACGTGAGGGTAGACGAAGATTATCGGGAGAGACCTTCAATTGAAGAACTTCGTGATGCCCTCAAAATGTTAGAAAGGGGTTAGGGATCCTGGCGCTGGAGCCGGAGGCTGATCTCTAGTAGCGTTTCGGAGGATTGTTTCACCGGTACAAGGCTGGTTAGCTGAGGGTACTACTTGATATTCCTTGAAATTCGCAGGAGGCATGATGTTTAGACGTTGGATACTCGTCGTATTGGTCATGTTTGTGTCGACGGTTTCGTTGTCGGCTGTATCGGTCAGGGCCCAGGAAGGCACGGGTAAAGGACCGTTGACACATGAAGACTACGATGCCTGGAAGCGGATCCAAGGGCAGCAACTTTCTCCAAATGGTGAGTGGGTTGTGTATTCTGCCGTCCCGCAGGACGGTGATGGCGAATTGATTGCTACCCACGTCGAATCGGGTAGAGAGCATCGGTATCCGCGAGGAGCAGGCGCTCGTTTTATGCCGGATTCGACCTATCTCGTGTTCACTATCGCGCCATCGGAGGAAGAGACGGAAGAGGCTCGTAAGGCGAAGACAAAGTCGGAAGATATGCCGAAGAGCAGTCTCGGCATTATGAATCTTGCGACCGGTGAAGTCATTGAAATTGAGCGCGTCCGTAGCTTCCGAGTTCCGCAGGATGCCGGTGGTCATATTGCATACCTTCACGAAGAGTCGGCGTCAGAGTCAGAGGAAGAGGAGCCACCTTCAGCTGTGACCGAGGAGCAAGAGGAAGGAGAGGAAGCCGAAGCAGATGAAAGTGACAACAAAGACAAAGACTTTGGCACCACCCTCACGGTTCACTCGCTCGCCGATGGTAGTGAATGGAACGCGGAGTCGGTGTTGAGCTATCAGTTTACCGACACCGGAGCGATGGTCCTCTATACGGTTTCGAGCGAAGAAACGCCGGAATCTGATGGTGTCTACATGTACAGTCCGGCACAGGACGCCGTTGCCACTGTGCTTAGTGGTGAGGGGAATTACGAGCGCTTGGCATTGGATGAGGACCAGGACCGTCTGGCATTTGTTACCGATCGTGACGATTACTCCGCCGATGAACCCACCTTTAACCTCTACGGGTGGGACTTCGGATCTCCAGCCGCGGAGTTATGGGTCTCCCACACTTCGACCGAGAACTTTCCCGCTGGGATGGCTGTTTCGCGTTTGTCACAGGTGTCTTTTAACGAAGACGGGAGCATTGTCTTGTTGGGAGTGAAGGAAATACCTGAGCCCAAACCGGACAACGCGGATGAGGGAGAGGATGAGGAAAAGGCAGTTTTTGATTTGTGGTCATGGGATGACCCATATCCCCAGCCGCAACAGGAGCAGATGCGTAACAGAGTTGAAAACCAGACCTGGGCTTCTGTCTACCATGTTGGTAGTGGTCGTTTCGTGAAACTTGCAGACAAAGACATTCCCGACGTTCGCCTGAGCAACGATGGCAGTGTCGCGTTCGCTTCCACCAACGTTCCCTACACAAAACGCGTTTCGTACTACGGAAGTTTCTCCGATGCGTATGTCATTGACCCCATGACGGGTAACCGAACTATGGTGGCCGAAGGGCTCTTTCGTGGTGCCAGTCTTTCACCAGGGGGCCGGTACGTTAGCTGGTTCGGGATGGATGATTACGATTGGTATGTCTACGACATCGTCAGTGAGACCACCCGCAACCTCACCGAAACTCTCGATGTGCGATTTGATCGTGAAGATTGGGATCAACCACAAGCCGCGGGGTCTTACGGTATTGCTGGCTGGCTAAGTGACGACGAGGGCGTATTGGTTTACGACCGATACGATATATGGATGCTGCGTCCAGATGGATCCGAAGCGCGCGTGATCACAGATGGGTATGGCAGGACTCACGACTTGTCTTTTCGGCGTATTCGGCTGAACCCTGACGAGGATTTCATCGATCCCGCGGCCGAGTTGCTTCTTGGTACCACAAACGAAGATACAAGATCGACTGGTTTCTATGTTGATTCGGTTAGTGGTAACGAGCTTCCGCGCGAGGTCATTATGGCCGACAAGTCCATCGGAAACCCGACCAAAGCACGGGCTGCTGATGTGGTGATGTATACGCAGTCAACGTTTGCAGAATATCCGGATATCTGGGTTAGTGGCATGGACTTTATAGGCAAGAAGGTATCAAATCTCGGCGCCCAAACGGACAGTTTCTTGTGGGGGGAAGCAGAACTGAGAAATTTCCGTAGCTCAGACGGTGTGCCGCTGAAGGGTATTTTGATTAAACCCGAAAATTTCGATCCGGATCGGAAGTATCCACTCCTAGTCTATATCTACGAGACATTGCATCAGGGTTTACACAGCTTTCGCCACCCAACGCCTGGGACCTCCGTGAACGCGTCCTACTATGTCAGCAATGACTATGTTATGTGGATGCCCGATATTGAATACGGTACAGGGTATCCGGGTAAGGATGCGCTGAAATGCGTGCTGCCCGGCATCAATATGCTAATCGACGAAGGTTTTATCGACGCGGATCGTATTGGTATCCAGGGACACTCCTGGGGTGGTTATCAAATCTCTTACATGGTGACCCAGACCAACATCTTTGCTGCCGCTGAAGCAGGGGCTCCAGTATCGAACATGACCAGTGCTTACGGTGGAATTCGCTGGGCGAGTGGGATGGTAAGACAGTTTCAGTACGAGCAGACGCAAAGTCGCCTTGGTGACAGCCTTTGGGAAGTTCCGCTTCGTTATGTTGAGAACTCACCAATTTTTTGGGCTGATAAGATCGAGACTCCTCTGCTAATTCTGCATAATGACGAAGACGGTGCTGTCCCTTGGTACCAAGGCATCGAGTTCATTATGGCCCTTCGTCGTCTTGAAAAACGGGCATGGATGTTCAACTACAATGGCGAAGCGCATGGTTTGCGTAAACGGGTGAACCAGAAGGACTTCACCGTTCGAATGCAGGAGTTCTTCGATTACTACTTGAAGGACCAGACTCCTCCACTGTGGATGGTCGAGGGAATCAAGGCCTGGGAAAAGGGCAAGACTGAGAAGTAAAGCCGTACCAGGGGCGATCGTCGTGCAGGGCTCGTAGGGACAGGTACTGTCTGTGCGCCACCGTTTGTCTAATGGAGGTCTGAGGTGGGTGTTGTTTCCCGCAAGGACATTGAGGCTGCGGCTTCGCGGATTAACAGCCGCGTTCGTCGCACCCCTGTAATTCAACTCGAAGAGGCCGCGTTCGGCATTGATGCGGAGATCTTCCTTAAGCTCGAGCTTTTTCAGCACACGGGCTCGTTCAAGCCGCGTGGTGCGTTCAACAGAATCCTTTCGGCCGATGTTCCGCGGGCGG
>Ga0209752_1001274_pt1 | contig 12301 bp, 8 predicted proteins | sample METZYME_3_250m_FD_187548 | JGI IMG/M metagenome (GOLD analysis project Ga0209752, IMG submission 187548) | Marine microbial communities from oxygen minimum zone in mesopelagic equatorial Pacific - METZYME_3_250m (SPAdes) (version 2) | ecosystem: Environmental > Aquatic > Marine > Oceanic | place...
GAACCTGAGCAAGGTACTCTTTTTTATCCAATTTGGTAGCCAGCAACTTACCCCTTTGACTGCCCTCAAAGAGTGCTTTTACGGTGCCGTTTGGAAGACGCATCACCTGGAGCAACTGGCCCAGTACTCCAATTTTATACAAATCACCTTCCTCAGGATTTTCAACTGCAGAATTTCTCTGAGTGACGACAAAAATCACTCGATCTCCCGCAAGTGCACGATCCAAAGCGTCCATTGAAGATTGACGACCGACAAAAAACGGAACAGTGGCTCCTGGGAAGACTATATCTTCCCTCATCGGAAGCAGCGGTACAATTACAGGTTTTAGTCGCACAGGCATTTTATTGATTTAGATTACTAGGTTCAGCTTATAGAAGTTCAAGATTCAAGTTTTTAAGCAATTCTTCAGCCTAAAAACCTGGATGCTGAAATTATTTCTTCTGGACTTTACTTTTCTTTAATTTGTCTTTTCAGGATTTGGAAATGACAGCGTTAAATAAAAAAAGAAAATTTCTGCCAGTGCAAGCAGTAGCAGAAACACAAAAAAATAGTTGCGATAGAGTGCTCCTGCAACAGTAGCTCCGACAAAATGACCAAAAAATTGCGCAAAATTGTAAACTCCCATCGCTGTGCCTTTTGTCTCTGTAGTCGTGCTGCGAGTGACAAGCGAAGGGAAAATTGGTTCAAATACGTTAAAACCCATGAAAAAAAAATAGAGGGCTACTATATACAAAACAACCCGACCCTGCTCCTGCCCAAAACCCATGAAAACCAATGATAATAACAAGAGTACAATTCCAAAGAGCATCACTTCCCTGAAACGATTCCGTACTTCTGCAAAAATTGCCGCAAGAACCATGGTTACTGCACCAGCCAGCATCATCGGCAGGTATATTTTCCACATCTCCGCACGCTCAAAACCGTGCTGGACTAAAATCATTGGTATCAGGAAAAATGAGGATGACAGTCCTACGCCACAAACAAAACCACCCCAGCTAATTGTCCGCAAAGAAGGTACTTTCCAAACAATTTTGAACATGCTCCAAAAAGAGACGTGTTCCGGAAGCAGCTGAGTTGTCTCCGGGTTTGGAACCGATGTCAATACCAGAACTAAACTGACCGCCGACAAGAGAGCAATCATCCAAAACAACCCATCCAAACCTAACCACTCTCCCAAAAAAGTGGCCACTCCAAAAGCAATGGCAAAGGCAATGCCGATGCTCAGTCCCATAGCTGCATTGGCACGTGTCCGCACTTCCGGCCGTGTTAAATCCGCAACTAAAGCAAATACTGTTGAACTGATTGCACCGGTTCCCTGAAGAAAACGGGCTAAAATCATCCAATAAATCGAATCTGCAAAAGCCGCAAGGATGTTGCCGACAATAAACAGCCCCAAACCAATCATAATCACTTTTTTTCGTCCTACATGGTCACTCCACATGCCGAAAGGAAGCTGAAGAAAACCCTGTGTCAAACCATATACACCAAATGCGACTCCAATCAGAAAAGGTGTTGTCTCCTCCAAATCCATAGCCAGTACACTAAAAACCGGCAAAAGGAGAAATACACCGAACATCCTAAAAAAAAGAATCCCGCTCAAGCTGTAGATACTCCTTTTTTCTGAGGAAGTAAAAATGTGGGGGGGTGCTGATCTTCTCATTAACTTTTCACTGTTCCAGTCTGTACAGCCTTTTATCAAGGGCAAACAATATTTAAGTACTAAAATTATGACAACCCCTATCTTGAAACTCAAGCTTTAGAGAGAACAGTGCAGACAAAAATTCTGAAAAATGATTAGTCTTTGACTCAAAAAACATAAAAAGAGTTCGAAGAAAAACTGGAAATTCTTGCGCAAAAACTTACAGGGAAAATACTTGTTTTTTGAGAATTTTAGAATTAAAACTTGATTCAAATGTCAATTTATCCTAAGTTTCTACGATCTTAGTTTTTTTAATGAAGCACACTCCACAAAGCAGAAAAAGTAATTTAACAAAAAACAATTTCTGAATCCAGCATTCAAATTTGTGGCATTTCTGTGTTTGTTTCTCCTCTTAGATTTAAATTATTAAACTCCAGAAAACTCCAAATTCTTGTCAGTCTTCCGGATCTTCTTAAATAGAACAAATGTTTGACGAAAATTCCTCCACCGTCATTGTAAATATCCATGGCTTACTGGGAGAACAAGAGAGCATTCAAATGGAATTTGCAGAGGAACTTCTTGAGGAGGAAGGACAATTTATTATTGATAATGTGGAATATAAAATTGTCCGGATAATAAATGAGGATGTGGAGTATCCTGTTGTTTACGTTGTAGTTCTCGATATTCTCAGCCAGACCTGATCATAGCCATTTGCCTTGGTTGTTCACCAAATACATGCCTGCATTACTCAAAAATATCCTCAATAAATTAAAAACAGAAAAGTCAGTTGTTGAGTTACAGGGACTGTCAGGATCAAGCAAGGCACTGGTACTTTCCATACTCAGTCAAATACAGGAGCAGCCTGGAGAAAAAAAAACCCCACTTGTTGTAGTTTGTGAATCTTTTGATGTAGCAGAAGTTTTACTCAACGACCTCTATTATTTTTTAGGGAAAGAGGGCGTGCATTTTTTCCCGTTTTGGGATGTACTACCCTACGATAATTTTTCTCCACACAAAGCTCTTGTTGCACAACGTTTTCAAACGCTTGATGCATTACTCAGCGAAGAGATTCGGGTTCTTATCACAACACCCAACGGGCTGATGCAGCGTTTTCTGCCCCGTGTCACTTTTCAAAAAAACACGATTTCACTCTGCCCGGAATCTGCCTGCAGTCCTGAAGGCACCCGACAAAAATTGTTGTACTCCGGATACACACAAGTGGATGTCGTAGAAGATCAAGGAGAATTCAGTACCCATGGCGGGATTCTGGATGTTTTTCCACTCAACCTGGAAAAACCTGTACGGATGGAGTTTACTGAAAATGCAGAACTTCTGTATCTGAAACCATTCGAGATTCAAACTCAACTCACCTCAGAAAAGGAGTTGACATCTCTAAAAATCCTTCCCGGCAGTGAAATTCTATTTAATCTCGAAACCATATATTTTGCCAACCAGACTCTAACATCACACAGGAAAGAATGTTCTCCGGAAGTCTTGCGCAGATTAAAGGAAAGCTTGAGGAAAAGTGAAAGTTTTCCTGGAATTGAATCGCTCTCACCACTCTTCTACCCAAAACTGGAAACACTATTTGACTATTTTCCTGCAGAATATTTGCTAGTTGTAAATGAAGAAAAAAATATTGCTGAGCGGGCGGAGCATTTTTATCAGGAAGTCTTCATGGAGTACGAACTCAGTTCCCAACAAAATAAGCTCACTCTGTCTCCTGAATCATTATTTTTAACACACCGGGAACTGGAGAGCTGTCTTAAAGAATCCGCACAGGTTGTTTTAAAATCAAAATACCAAAATAAAAAATCAGAACGCACCGTGCATCAGCTTCAGTTTGCAGACAATCAGTCTTTACGCAAGGGATTTGAAAATGCAAAAGCCACTTCTGCAGTAGGACACATGGTGCAGCTTCTTCAGGACTGGCACAAGTCCGGAATACCAATTTTGCTTAGCGCCAAGAATCAAACACACGCTGATCATTTTCAACAATTATTGGAAGATTTGGGTGTGGAAAGTAAAGTAGCCGGAGATCAACTGAATCCTAAAACTTGCCCTTGGCTGGAATGGCTGGAGAGTACCCCTGTTTATAAGACACCAACCACAATTCCAATTATAAACGGTCAAGTTTCTTCCGGTTTTCGGAAACTTGATGCAGAGGAACACACACGTTTTATTTTGCTGACTGAAGAAGAGGTTTTTGGTAAAAAAATACGGAGCCGACGTTTACAACGTACGCAAGTTCAGCAGACTGCAGGAAATTTGGATGATTTGCGGAAGGGCGATCATGTCGTTCATTTAGATTACGGAATTGGACGTTACCATGGTTTGCAAAATATTTCTGCTGGCGGCATACAAAACGAATTTATGCAGCTCACCTATGCTCGTGATGAGAAAGTTTATGTGCCAGTTGATAAATTCCACCTGGTTCAGAAATATGTCAATGCAGACGGAACTGCACCAAAACTGAGCAAACTTGGAGAAAAATCCTGGAAAAAAACCCGTACAAAAGTCGCACGTGCGGTGGATGACATTGCAGAAGATCTTGCCGATATATATGCAGAACGTAAAGCCCGAAAAGGTTTTGCCTTTGCTCCGGATGATCGCGAAATGCAGGAATTTGAGATGCGCTTTCAATTTGAGGAAACTCCTGATCAGCTGGAAGTCATCAGATCTGTCAAGGCAGACATGGAAACAGAGCAACCAATGGACCGCCTTGTCTGCGGTGATGTCGGCTTTGGTAAAACTGAAATTGCCATGCGAGGTGCATTCAAAGCAGTACAGCAAGAAAAGCAAGTGGCCATTCTGGTACCGACTACAATTCTGGCTCAGCAACATTACGATACTTTCATCAAACGTTTTGAGGACACACCCTTCATCATTGAAGTCATCAGCCGATTCAGGACTAATGCAGAACAAAAAAATATTCTTAAACATCTCCATGAAGGAAAAATCGATATCATTATTGGAACACACCGCTTGCTTTCTACAGATGTGAAGTTCAATGATTTAGGTTTGCTGGTTGTGGATGAGGAGCAGCGTTTTGGGGTCAAACACAAGGAAAAAATCAAACGTTTCAGAGCAGCAGTTGATGTGCTAACGCTTTCCGCAACTCCAATTCCACGCACACTTTACATGTCCCTGATGGGTATTCGTGATTTGAGTTTGGTTAACACTCCGCCTGCAGACCGCAGAGCAGTCCGCACACGATTGCTGCCAGTCAATGATTATATTATCCAGGAAGCCGTCAGCCGCGAGATTCGCCGTGGTGGACAAGTTTTTGTGGTGCACAACCGTGTTGAATCGATTTATGAGTATGGGCGTTATCTGGAAAGTATTCTGCCAAACATCCGTATTGCAGTCGGACATGGACAAATGATAGAGCAACAGCTGGAAAAAGTAATGCTTGATTATATTGAGGGACGCTATGACGTTTTGCTCTCAACTACTATCATCGAGTCAGGACTTGACATCCCTAAAGCCAACACAATTATCATCAATAATGCACATAATTTTGGGCTGTCCCAACTTTATCAATTACGAGGAAGAGTAGGACGAAGTAATGTGCAGGCCTATGCGTACCTTCTTGTTCCAGTAGAAAAAATACTGAGTGGAGTTGCGCATGAACGGCTGCAAGTGCTACAGGGCCTCAATGACCTTGGCGCAGGATATAAAGTTGCATCAAGGGATTTGGAAATTCGAGGTGCAGGAAACTTACTGGGCTCAGAGCAATCCGGACAAATCGCAAGTGTGGGGCTGGAACTCTATACACAAATGGTGGACCGGGCTGTTAAAAAACTAAAGCAAATTGAATCAGGTTTAGCTCCGGAAGATATTCAGGTTCGGTTGGATCACATAGATCAGGCCATTCCTGAATCCTACATTAGGAGTTCCAGTCAACGCCTTTCGCTTTACAAGGCTTTGGGAACATTGCCTACAAAAGAAGATCTGTGGGAGTTTCGTAACGGAGTTGAAGACCGATTTGGGTCACTTCCGGAATCAGTGCTGAATATTTTTCGGAGTGCAGAGGTTCGGCTTTGGGGGCAACTCCATGGAGTTGAAAAAATAGAACATGACCGGAACCGTTTAAGGATTCAAGTCAAAGATGCAGCTAAACTCAATCATGACAAACTCATTGAATGTCTCTGTGAGCAGGAATCACCTTTGAGCTACATTCCTGAAAACACGCTCGAGTATAACAATGTGCTTCCGGAGATGCCTGCAGTCCTGAAAGGACTAAAAAAGCTCGAACGGGTTTTTACTGTTTTCAGTTGACAGTTTCCGGCTAAAAGCGGACGGTTATCAGTAAACGGACTATGCTGGAAAACGGACTCCAAAAATTGTAATGCAAAAAAATAAGTGATTAAACTTCATATTATCTTGAGCTTATGGCTCTAACAAATAAAGAACACACGCCTCCAGAAATTTGGCTGAAAGAAGAGGCTTCCTCCCTGCTTGAAAAGATAATCGATGCTTTGAATGCAGCATATACTATGCCGTTGGAATGCATCTGGTTGGAAGAAGAATTAGTACAGAACTATCTGGAGATACTAAAAGAAATGGAGTCCCTGCTGCTGCTGATTTGGGGACAGTTGAAAGAAGGCAACATCTCTAAAATTGAGCATAAAGTTCTGGTCTGGTACGGAAGACAACAGCGATCTTCAAAAAATATTTTACGGAGATATTACCGTCTGCACGAGCAGTTAACAGAATGGGAGAGTTCGCCAGATGCTAAATCATTTGGATTGTCAGGGACATGGAAAGATTATTTGTTATTCGTCATGACTCTGGAACGTAATTTTCTCACAATGAGGAGTTTCACAAAGGAATCTTCGTCATCTGCAGAGCTTGAAAAATTCGTAATCCATTATTTGCAGAAAATTCAAATGCTTCACAGAGCATCACCCCATGCGCTTTGTGCAGATTTTTTCACTTGGCTTTCTCCTTTTACTCAGGAAAGTGTTTTTCTGCCAGTACTTGCCACAAATAATGTATTGGAAATAAAATCAGTGACTTTAGAATCTTTTAGGAGTCAACTTCTGCAGTCTCAAGAATGGGAAAAGTTGTCTGGCTTGTATTTAAAATTATTGGTGGAGCTTGCTGGAAAAAAGGGCTAAATCCTGAAAACAGAAACAGAACAAAGGGGAATACACAGGAAGCCGCCGAAAGAAGCATGTCGTCCGTGGCATTTTTTTCCCGTCCTTGGGAAACAGCGGCCTCCCATGTGATCTCTTAATTAAGATCTACATGCATGCAATTTACCCACCAATTAGTGTAGTTTTGACTAAGTGTTTAAATACCTACTGTAGACTTCCATAAAATGCTGCATCTCCGGCATCATTCTCAGACTCATACGGAAGGTATGGGCAATCGGCGGGTTCATCGTCCGGACGAGAATTTTATTCTCCTTTAAAAATTCGGATACTTCTGCAACATTTTGAGGCTCAACTAACAAAAAATTGGCAGTACTCGAATAATATTTAACCTGACGTTCACCAAAATACTTTTCTAATGCAGGCTTGCTTTCATCCATCAAATGCCGCACAACTTTTTGCCAGTGCCCGGGATGATTCAATTGTTCCCGTGCCGCCAAAACTGCAACAAGATTCACATCATAAGGTCCACGAATTTTTAACAGTTGCAGAATAAAGTCCGGTTGCGCAATAACATAGCCCAAACGCAAACTCGGCAAAGCCAGTGCTTTGGAAAAAGTACGGATTATTATTAAATTGGGATAGCTCGACAATAATGAAACACAGGTTTGTCCGCTAAATTCATAATAGGCTTCATCAACCAGGATTGGAATGTCAGGAAATGTTTTCAGCAAATCCTCAATTTGCTCCACTGAAACAGAAGTGCCAGTGGGATTATTTGGATTGATGACCACAATTAAACGAGTCCGCCGGTTCACAGACTCTTTCAATTCTTCATGTGGAAAATCAAAGTCTTCTGGAAATTGTGGACCAACTACCTGACAGCCAAGCGTTCCTGCAACTTGCTGAAACATCGCAAATCCCGGCTGGACCATTGCTACTTCCTCGCTACTTTCCAATAAGCAGCGTAATATGACATCAATCGCCTGATCCGAGCCGTTTGTGAGCAGCAAATTCTCTGTTGGAACCTTAGCATATTCGCCCAGTCTCTCCAGCAAATCACCATAGATGGGATAGTAATGAATGTGCTTGTTGAGAAAAGCTGCAATTTTTGCAATTAGTTTTGGAGGAGGAGGAAGGGGAGATTCGTTGAAGTCCATCAACAAATGCTCTTCCGGATTACGATTCTCAATAGGAGGATTGTAGAAACTCATCCTGGAAATAGCATCCCGGACTTTTATGCTTTTTTGAGGACTATAGTATGACACGTGCTATCACTCTCCGATTGAAAACATGTGTTCCAAATCGTATCGAGAATAAGTATTGAACGCAATCAAAGTTTCTGTTGCAATAATGCCGTCCAGTTCTGAAAATTCACCAGCAATTGTATCAGCAATTTGCTGATTGTTTTTTACCCGCACAATAGCCACCAAATCGTAACGTCCTGCAACCGAATAAACCTCTGACACTTCCTGCATGTCGACTAGTTTTTGCGAAACTTCTTTAATTTGTTGACGTTTGACATTCAATAGGACTAGCGCTGTTGCCATGATTTTTCTCCTGTGATGTGGACTTTTTGATAAATGGACTGCTTATTCTAACAAAGCTCAATTATTTTCAAAAGTTTTTTAATAAAGCACTAAGCCGTTTTTCAGGAAGGAGCGGGGCAGCAAAAAAACACCCTGGAGCAAGGATATTATTTCATGAACGGGTGCGTTTCCGAGTTAAAAACAAAATAGTTCTAAACAAAAACCAGATCTATTTAATGGACTTACGAACTCACAAGAGTCAAAAGTAAAAATCCATAAAATACAATTTCTTATTAGAACCATTTTTCCCGGCAAGAGTCAATGTGCATCCAGCCATGTTTCACCTTTACCAATTTCTACCAGCAGCGGCACCTCTAGTCCGACCACATTTTCCATTGTATCTTTTACCATTTCGCAAAGTTCATCTTCCTCTTCTCTCGATGCATCGAAGATCAGTTCGTCATGGACCGTCAGGATCATTCTGGACTGCATACGATTTTCCTGAAAACGACGATCAACAGCAATCATGGCCATCTTGATGATTTCTGCAGCAGAACCTTGGATGGGAGTGTTGATTGCTGCACCCTCAGCCATCCGTTTCAGTAGACCTCCTGTGTTTATCTCAGGCAGGTAGCGTCTCCTTCCGAATAATGTTTCTGAAAAACCCTCTTTACGTGCTTGTTCGAGAAAGCGTTCCTGCAACGCATGAATGGTGCTGTATTTCTGAAAATAACGTTCAATAAATTCTTTAGCTTCGGCCTTGGAAGTTTTGGTCACAATTGAAAGCCGCTCCGGACCCATTCGATAAATCAGGCCAAAATTAACCTCTTTCGCACGAGAGCGCATTTCACGGGTAACTTCATTCTCCGGCACACTGAAAATAGCTGAAGCTGTCAGTGCGTGAATGTCAAGATTATGACGATATGCGTCCATAAAAGTTGGATCCTTGGAATAATGGGCAACAACGCGCAGTTCAATTTGGCTGTAGTCAGCAGAAATTAGAATTTTTTCTTTGTCGGAAGCAATGAAGGCGCGGCGAATTCGTCGCCCCTCGGTAGATCGAACGGGAATGTTTTGTAAATTTGGATTCTCAGATGAAAGACGTCCAGTTGCAGTCCCAGTCTGTTGAAAAGTTGAGTGGATACGGCCGCTGCCCGAATGCACGTAGTTTGGAAGTTGATCTACGTATGTGTTTTTAAGTTTGTTGATGGTCCGATATGCTAAAATAGTACGTGGCAATTCATCTTCTGCTAATTTCTCCAAAGTTTCTTCATCAGTTGACATGTGGTTTCCCAACTTTATTTTCTTGGGCTTGACCTTGAAACGTTCATGTAGACTCAATTTATCGTAAAGAATTTTTTGCAGCTCTATTACAGAATTTGGATTAAATTCTTCACCTGCTAGGTCAACTATTTTTTGTCGTAATTCAGCCAAACGCCCATCAAATTCAAGCGCAATTTTTTCCAACCTGTTTACATCAAGCCGGACACCGGCCAGTTCGAGATGTGCAAGGGTGCAGGCCAAAGGAATTTCAATATTCCTGAAAGCCCACCCCATTCCGGTCTGCTTCAATTGTGCATCAAACTGCTGGTGCAAACGCAAAATAATTGAAGCATTTTCACAGTGCTGAATGTATCCGTCTTTTTCCGCTTCCTCGAACATAGAAAGCTGACTTTCTACCGGAGATTTAATAGTAGAACCTACATGTTTTCGACTCATATTTAATTTACGTCCCATCAGATAATCAAGCTCATAGCGCCTTCCCAAAGGATCCGTCATGTGTGCGGCTAGCATGACATCTGACCCAATTCCCTGCAACTCTATACCAATTTTTGATAATAACTGAACTGCTTTTTTCAAACCATGAAAGATCTTTGGATTTGCAGTGGACTCAAGCATTTTTTTTACTTCAGCAAACAGTTCTGTCGACTGTGAGCTTGCGTGACTCAAATCAAGATAAACACTGCTCTCCTGTTTCGCACTAAGCGCGAGCCCCAGAAGCCACAAATCAAGCTGATGATCACCTTTTGTATTCAGAGCAAGTGCTATGCTGGTTCCTGCCGGAATACCCTCCAAATACTCATGGAATTGTTCAGGAGTTTCTATTCTTGAACAGTCGACTTCAAGCACACTCCGCAAAGTTTCTGTTTCCGCTACAAGTTCATCTTTTTCTATATCTGTTTTATGCTCAAGAGGGAGTCCTGTTTCCTGTTTCCTCCCGCCTTTCCCACTTTTTTTATGCAGGCGGTTGAGCAGAGTATTAAACTCCAACTCTTCGAGCAAAGCATAAAATTCAGGATTGTCGTATAAATCTGTATCTCCCAGATGAACATCTTCAAGATTGACAGGAATCGGCACATGACAGTTGATGGTACCAAGTTTTCTGGACAAGATGGCATTTTCATGATCGGCAGCCAGTTTAGCTTTGAGACTTTTTCCACTGATATTCTCAAGATTTTCATAAACGGCTTCAATGCTGCCAAATTCTCCAATCAGTTTCATGGCAGTTTTTTCACCAACCCCGCGTACTCCCGGAATATTGTCAGATGAATCCCCCATTAGACCCAACATTTCAATTACCTGCTCCGGTTCACAGCCAAATTTTTCACGTACTCCCGGAATTCCAATCCGTTCGTTTCGGTGATTTAGCATCACATTTTTTTCTGTAACCAACTGCATATAGTCTTTGTCACTGGTGACCATTACACCTTCTATTTCAGCATCTTTACAAAGCTGCATCAGGGTGCCAACAATGTCATCTGCCTCATATCCCGGTAAAATCAAATATGGCAAATTGAGTGATTCCACCAACCTCGGTAAATATGGAAGTTGCTCAACAAGATCCTCCGGCATTTTTTCACGTGTGGCCTTGTAATCCGGGAATAGCTTATGGCGAAAAGTCGGCTCAGGTGAATCTGAGGCAACTGCTAAATAATCCGGCCGCTCTTCTTCAATAATCTTTACCAACTGCATTAAAAATGATCTGATTCCACTTGTATTCAATCCTTTTGAATTTATAAGCGGTGTGCGGATCATGGCAAAATAGCCTCGATAAAGCACTGCCATGGAATCAACTGCGAAAAGCTTCGGCATAAATAATTGAAGAATTAAGGAAAAATGATTAATCTATAAGGGACAAAGTCTCGATGCTGGATGCTGTTTGCAACACAAGGCATTATTTGCACAAAGGGTGCATCGACCTCAGCGATGTTTTGTTCAAAAGCAGAAATTTCTACTTACTACAGTTTTTGTTTGTTCTAATGTCTCTCTTACGCTACCACATCCGCTATCTTTTTGTCCGGATAATATTGCTGTCCATGGCAGGAGTTTTCACACTACCGGCTCTGGCTGGCGAGTTACGACGACCTGTTCAGGGTATTCGTAATTTAGGCATGGGGAATGTGGGGATTGCCCTGAGTTTTGACGAAAACGCTCTTTTTTATAACCCGGCAGGACTGGCTAGTGTTGACTCCATTATTGTGAGTTTACCATTTTTACTTGAAGCCTCAGATGATTCTTTCAACATGATTGATGATCTTCAAAAACTGGGTAGTTCAAAAACCTCCGATGCAGTCGCTTTGCTGATGGGCAAGCGCGTGCACTTTCGGGGTTTACTTGATTTAAACTTTTTAATGCCCTTTGGAGAATGGATGACTTTCGGTTTAGCCGGCGCCTATGAAACAATGTTTGATGTGGAAGTTCGCAATCCTGTTGCAGTTGAGATTGACTTTGGCTGGCGTTACGATGAAATTTATAACATGGGGTTTGGTATGCCGGTTGCCCGTGGACGCTGGCTGGTTGGCGCTGGAATCGAGACTGTTCAACGCTGCGATATTCCGTTGACAACTCACACGATCGGCACCATATTGGCAAATACTGATCTTAGCAGTACCGTCGGCAGTTGTGATCCTAAAACAGCAGATCTTACACGTGCTCAAACTTTCAATTTCGGTTTTCAAAGACGTCTTGAAGCCGCCTCAAACTTAAAAATGATATGGGGCATGACTGCTAACAATGTTGGTGGTCTTAAATTC
>Ga0209752_1001281_pt1 | contig 12267 bp, 12 predicted proteins | sample METZYME_3_250m_FD_187548 | JGI IMG/M metagenome (GOLD analysis project Ga0209752, IMG submission 187548) | Marine microbial communities from oxygen minimum zone in mesopelagic equatorial Pacific - METZYME_3_250m (SPAdes) (version 2) | ecosystem: Environmental > Aquatic > Marine > Oceanic...
TGTTTGTTTAATTCGTTCTGGGAGTACATATCGAAAAAACCAGAATCGCTCGACTATCAGTGTCCACATGATAATCGTGACCACTAGTATCCCCCACAGAACCGGTCCGCCTGCCTCAAAGAAACTGCGTATTGCGATGTAAATATCGCTAAAGATATTCATGTTAATTATCGGTTTGGTCGTTCAGCATGTCTTGCAATTAGACCTGCACTTTGTTCCTCAAGTACCTCTATTAAAGTACCACTCCAACTGGTTAAAACACTATGCAAGAAAACTAAGGGTATCGCCACAATTAAGCCCAACATAGTGGTCACCAGAGCTTGGGAAATTCCACCTGCCATGAGTTTTGGATCACCTGTTCCAAAAAGCGTCAATGCTTGGAAAGTCACTATCATCCCTACAACTGTTCCCAAAAGACCCAACAAAGGGGCTACAGCTGCAAATACTTTGATAATGCTGTGGTATTTTTCAAGCTTGGGAACTTCCTTTAGGATTGCTTCATCAATCTTCAGCTCCAATGCTTCTGTTTCATTTGTATCGTGCTCGCTGTGGACGGATAAAATCCTTCCTAACGCATTGTTTTGAGAGATAATATCAGTAGTCAATTGTTGATTAATTGCTTGCCCATCTTGGCGAAGAATAAACAACCGCCACAGGGACAGTGCCAAGCCAAGCAAGCCAATAAAAATAATGAAGTAACCAACCAAACCTCCTTGATTGATTCTCTCGCCAAGACCAGGTGCTTGAATTAATAGACTTAAAATTTGACCACGGCTTGGATCGACTGCCATGGTGGTATAACCAGCATCCAGAGCAAAGAGATCCTCCGCCATTGATTGATATCGCCGAGCGGGCTGCCTGGCAAGTACCTGCAAACTTTGAGTATCTGGGACAAATTGGAGAAAGAAATTCTCTGTTATTGCATTAAAAACACCAACCCTTACTATTTCGGCATCTACAATGGAACCGCCTGGGAGCACTACCTGTTTTTGGAACCGTTGAACTTGTCCTGATTGGCTCATTTCTCTAAGCAATTCAACCTTTAGGTCATGCATCATTTCAATAGAAGGTATGCCTCTGGTCTGTGCCAAACCGGCAAGATTTTTTTCTCTATTTGGGAATTGTAAGGAAACAATTGAATTTTTAATGACTGCAATTGCTTCACCAGCAACTTGCCTCACAACTCCAAATAATTCACCAAAATTACCGATACGTATTCTCAGTGTTTCTTGAATATCCTCCAAGATTATTTCATTATCTTCAAACTGTTTCTGCAATCGTAGACTGCGTTTTTCCTCTTGATCCAAGCGTGCTTCTGCCTGTTCCAGAAGAAATTTTTGCTGATCTCTTGCAGCCAAGAATTTCTCCTCTCTTTGAGAGTTGATAACGCTACTTGTTTGGCTATCATTTTCGGTTATGGCAAGTAGTTGCTCTAAAGTCTGAATGTTTTTGAGTTTTTCGCTAATAACTGAATCTGTTGGTAGTTGCTGCTCTTCCTGAGCAATCAGCTGCGTATTTATGGTTAAAATAATTAACAGAAAACAGAGAATCAGTCTGGTACTTGTAGCATTCATCTTCCCTCTCCAGGTGCCTCAATGGGCAACTCAAGAAGATTTGGTGTTACCTGTTTTCTCGCAACTCTAAGGCCTTGAGTCACATAGTTTTGGTATTTTTTGGGCAATTTTTCCCATTGCCTGTCCTGTTTGTTCCAAAAACCCGTTTCCTCCTGATCTGGAGTCTGATAAGTGAGTGAAGTTCTCCCAATCCTAAGAAAGTCAACCTGCCGACTTACTCCATCAATTTCCAACAATCCTGTGTAAGCTTCGATGTCTCGACCATACGTAGTTTCTATCTGATAGGCATCCATAATTTGACGGTATTTTTCTGAAACAGTAACGTCAGATAGGTTCATAATCGTTCTCAACCTCGCCACCCTAGTTTTACGCTCTTCCAATAAGAAAGGGACATCCAAATCAATAAATTTGTCCAATGTATCAATACTGTCAAGCATCAATGGGACAATCCCACGTTCGATTAATGCAAACTGATCAAGTTGTTTGCTTATGTCAGTTATTTGAGCTTCTTGATCAACGATGAGTCGTTCAACATAGTCATTGTACGCAATTAATCGGTCAATCTGTTGCAACACTAGACGGTATTGACCAAGCAAAACTTGGGTTTCATCTGAAAGATCACTAACAACTGCTTGGGAATCTTTGGAGCCAAGATCAGAGTTTCTTTGAACAAACAAAGAGTCATCCAGAATCTCAATTGGATCAGGGAGGATTATTTCTTCTGTTATTTCTTGTGAAATAGAAAGATTAGTCGTCATTAGTGTTCCAAACACCACTGACGCAGAGATTAAGGTAATTTTTGCTTTTATTGCTTCAAACATGGCTTGTATTGATAAATACCCTATGATCATTTAGTAAATTTGACTATAGCGCAAGGTATCAGATAGTGCATTGAAAGAAAAGCATCACAAGGGAGTATTTTGATACAAGAAAATTGCATTACATATCAGTGTAATTGGGTCCCCCACCGCCTTCTGGACACTCCCATTGAATATTTTGACTGGGATCTTTGATATCACAGGTTTTGCAATGAATGCAATTTTGGGCATTGATTTGAAATCTCATGGAGCCGTCATTGCTTTCAAGCACTTCATAAACACCTGCGGGACAATACAATCTGGCAGGTTCACCGTATATCGGGAGATTGGTTTGGATGGGAATTTCTGAATCAATTAAGTTAAGGTGACAAGGCTGATCTTCTTCGTGAGCAACTCCAGACAAATATATTGAAGAAGTTCGGTCAAAAGTAAATGTTCCATCAGGTTTGGGATACTCTAGTGGGCTCAACCCAGATGTTTTCTTTAACTTAGCATGGTCTGGTTCTGAAATACGCAGCGTAATCGGCAGTCGTCCCTTGAAAATATTCTGATCCAACCAGATAAATATTGAGGCGAGATAGAGACCAAACTTCTTCTGCGCAGGTGAAAAATTTCTAGCCTGGTGAAGCTCTTTATAAATCCAGGATTGTTCGACAGACTTTTGGTAATTGACCAATTCATCTTCCTGCCTTTCTAAAGTAAACGACTGGATTATGGATTCTGCAGCAAGCATCCCTGATTTCATCGCGGTGTGGGTGCCTTTTATTTTTGCTCCGTTGAGAAATCCTGCATCACAACCAACCAAAAGCCCACCGGGAAAAGTCAACTTGGGAAGAGATTGTAATCCTCCTTTATTAACAGCTCTTGCACCATAGGAAACTCGTTCAGCTCCTTCCAGAAGACTGTTAATTTTTGGATGTAGTTTCCATTTCTGAAATTCACCGAAGGGGTTTAAGTAAGGATTTTGGTAATCCAGGGAAACAATGAGCCCTAAATAGAGTTGATTATTTGGAGCGTGATAAACAAATCCTCCACCTTCTGTTCTTGAATCCAAAGGCCACCCAGCTGTATGCAAGACTGAACCCTCGTGATGCTTCTCTGGGTCAACAGTCCAAATTTCTTTGAATCCAATACCATAATGCTGAGGATCAGAATCTGCATCCAATCTGAATCTTTTGATTAGTTTTTTACCCAGATTGCCCCTGCAACCTTCTGAGAGTATGGTGTATTTTGCTCTGAGCTCGTAACCAGGTTCATAGCTTTCTTTTGCTTGCCCTTCCTTATTTAGACCCATATCTCCAGAAATTACACCGACAACTTTCCCCTCTTCTTCGAGTAGATCAACCGCAGGAAACCCAGGGAAAATATTCACTCCCAATGCTTCAGCTTCAGACGCCAACCACCGACACAGTGAACCCAGGCTAATAATAGAATTGCCGTGGTTGTTCATGGACGATGGAATTAAGAAAGAGGGTACATCAATGCTTGCTGTTTCATTAATTAAAAAAGACATCTGATCCTGTGTAACTGGTGCTCGAATAAAAGCATTACTCGCCTCCCAATTGGGCAACAATTCATCTAAAGCATGAGTTTCTACAACCGCACCTGAGATAATGTGTGAACCAATATCGGAACTCTTTTCTAGCACGCAAATATTCAAATCAAGACCTTGCTCTTGAGACAACTGCATTAGCTTTATCGACGCACTTAACCCAGAGGGTCCAGCGCCGACTATAACTACATCAAATTCCATTGATTCCCTTTCTTGAGCCATAGCAATGCACATTGGTTTGATTGTTATTCTACCAATATTTTCCTTTCGTTTGAGCGCCTAAGTGTTTTTTATACGTGAGAGAGAGTAAAATTATCTAAACTGAATTGTTAGCAATCAGAAACTGACTATAATGAGGTGCCATAATGGCAGGAAAATTGACTCTGTGTCGACACGGTCAAAGTGAGTGGAATCTTGAAAACAGATTTACTGGGTGGGCGGATGTTGACTTAACGCCGCAAGGCGAGCAGGAAGCAAAAGACGCTGGCTTAACTCTCAAAAATAAAGGGTTATCTTTTGATCTTGCATACACCTCAGTCTTGAAAAGAGCTACCAGAACTTTGTGGATTATGCTTGAAGAAATGGGCCTCACTTGGATACCTGTAATCAATGCTTGGGAACTAAATGAAAGACATTACGGTGCCCTTCAAGGCCTAAATAAATCTGAAGTTGCAGGTGAATATGGAGAAGAGCAAGTCCAAATTTGGAGAAGAAGCTACGACATACCACCACCTGCTTTAGATAATAATGATAAACATCACCCTAGATTGGAGGAACGCTACTCCGGCGTCTCTGACTTACCCACCAGTGAGAGTTTAAAAGACACTCTTTTGAGAGTTAAACCATACTGGCAAACAAAAATCATCCCTGCCCTACTGGGCAACCAAGATGTTTTAGTTGTAGCCCACGGTAATAGTCTGAGGGCAATGGTTAAAATGATTGAAAATATCTCAGACAAGGAGATTACAGCTTTTAATATTCCCACAGGGATACCACTGGCCTATGAATTTAACGAAAACCTCAAACCTGTCAAACAAGAATTCATTGGGGATCCAGAATTTATTGAACAAGCAAAAAAAGCAGTTGCAAACCAAGGACTAGCCTAAAAGAATAATTTATATGCTGTATTCGATCGACAACATTACACCAGACTGTAATAAAGCAAACTTCATCGCTTCCAATGCCACCGTTATTGGCAATGTTCAAATGGAACAAGATGTGAGCATATGGTTTAACGTTGTAATACGGGGGGACAACGATCCTATCAAAATAGGTGCCGGTAGTAACGTTCAGGACGGATCCATACTACATACTGATAGTGGCGCACCTCTGACCATCGGTAAAATGGTCACCGTTGGACATAAAGTGATGCTGCACGGCTGTTCCATCAGTGATCACTGCCTAATTGGGATTAACAGTACAATCCTGAATCATGCTGTGATTGGAAATCACTCCATAGTGGGAGCCAACTCATTGATCACTGAAAATAAGACTTTCCCAGAAAATTCTTTGATTATGGGAACCCCAGCGAAAGTGATTCGAGAATTAACTAGTGAAGAAATAAAAATGATTGAATATTCTGCCCAGGCCTACATCCTTAACGGCAAGCGTTTTGCCAAGGGCTTGGTTAATTTCGAAGTCGCATCAACCCTTCTTGAGTCATAGATGCAATCAGTATTCCTTCTCTTGAAAAGATCTGCCCTGTTGCAAACCCTCTAGCACCAGATGATCTAGGACTGTCATAAGCAAACAGCATCCACTGATCCACGAGACAGCTTTTGTGGAACCACATAGCGTGATCAAGGCTAGCCATTTGGAATCGATTTTGCATTATATTGGTTCCATGGGGGAGTATGGCGGTGGTTAGCAAATCGTAATCAGAGACATAAGCCAAGAGTGCCTGATGGAGAGAAATCTTGTTCGGAACCTCTCCCTTGGCTTTGATCCAAGTGTGCTTCCGGGGCTCTCTGGTTGTTTTACTTAAAAAGTGTGGCAACTCCACTGGTCTCACATCAAAAGGCCTTTGCCGAGTCAACATTCTTTGAATTCTTTGAGGCAATTGCTCAATCCATTCCGGCTTGATCAAATCCAGTAAATCATCAAGTTCATCCGGTGGTGCAACACTGGGCATCTCAGATTGATGTTCCAAACCCTCTTCCGGTCTCTGAAATGAAGCCGTCATATTGAAAATTTGCTCTCCGTGTTGAACCGCTATGACTCTTCGATTGGAAAAACTTCCACCATCTCTCGCTCTGTCAACTTCATAAACAATTGGTGCCTCGAAATCGCCGCGCCTTAAAAAATAAGCATGCAAAGAATGTACATTGCGATCTTTAACAGTTCGACTGGCAGCAGTAAGTGCTTGCCCTAATACTTGGCCACCAAATACCTGAGGGCTTCCTATGTCTTGGCTTTCACCACGGAATATATTCTCTTCGATGCTTTCAAGGTCAAGCAATTCAATCAATCGCTCGATTGTAGTATCCAAAGTATTTGGATCGTTCATAATCAGTCGAAATGAAAAAAAGAGACGGTCTCGACTACACAGGCAGGTTTAGTTTCATTCTCAATATCCACAGTAGTCAAACCTACCAACTGGGCTGCACCAGAACGTTGTCTTACTGCCTGCACCACTGATCGAGCACGAATTCTACTATCTACGGTGACCATACTGGTAAAGCGAACCTTGTTCAATCCATAATTGATTCCCATTTTCAAGTTGGTAAATTCTAAAAACCCTGCGGTCATAGCTGGAATCATAGACAAAGTTAGGTAACCGTGTGCAATCGTTGTCCCTCCTGGCATCTCTTGTTGTGCTCGTTCCACATCGACGTGAATCCATTGATGATCAAGGGTCACATCTGCAAATTGATTGATTTGTTCTTGGGTAATTTGAAACCAGTCTGATACCCCAACCTCCTGGCCTTCAAGGGCTTTCAGGTCTTCAAAAGATGAAATTACATGGCTCATAATTATTTAATCGATTTCTAAATTGCCCAGTGTTTTCATAAATTCCATCCGAGTTGCTTCACTGGATCTAAAGCCTCCCAACATGGTGCTAGTAACCATGTCAACGCTGCTCTTGTGAATGCCTCTCGTAGTCATACAAGCATGCCTACCAATGATAACCACACCAACACCCTTGGGCTTAAGTACATCGTTAATGCAATTGGCAATTTGAGCGGTCATTTTTTCTTGCACCTGAAATCTTCGGGCGTAGGCGTTGACAACTCTAGCTAATTTACTGATACCCACAACCTTATGATCAGGGAGATATGCTACATAGGCTTTGCCTGTAATCAAAGCAATATGGTGCTCGCAATGGGATTCGAAGGTGATGCCCCTAAGAGTGACCATCTCGTCATAGCCATCAACCTCTTCAAAAGTTCTTTTCATGTATTCGTATGGATCTTCTCCATAACCGCTAAACCAATCCTTATAGGCATTTGCAACGCGTTGAGGCGTCTCCTTTAAGCCTTCTCGATCAGGATCATCACCTGCCCATTTAATGAGAGTTCGAACAGCTTTCCTTGCTGCATCTTCGGTTGGTTTGTTGTTATTTTCTGTCATAGTTTTACCCTAAATTTTCTCTGTCTATTTCTCAAGTTTTAGGAATCATTATATTTGCGCACAATGATCGCATACTCAAGATTCAATTTCACTTAAATAGTCTGCTGGATAATTCGTATTCTCTAAGGCGGATGGATTCTTAGTTTTTATGAATTTAACTCTAGATTGCAGCAACAAGTCCCTTGGACTGTTACTCGGCAATAGCTTGGAATTGTCAAGAACCTCTGAGAGAAGATGGGGCTCATAAATGGCACAAAGTGGTTCCGGCAAGCTATCTTTCGGATTGTTGAATGCTGTTGCATCAAAAGTAGAATCTCTCTCCTTTATCAACTGTGCCAAAGTTTGTTTATCCAAATTGGGCATATCACAAGCAACAACCAACCAAGCGCTATGTGGATGGGTCTTGTGTGCTGATAAGATTCCTGCTATCGGACCTGACTGGCTGTACTCATCGATGATCTGCTTAAACTTGGATCGTATGGGATCCCCTATTTGATCCTCTTTGATAGATACATAAATTGATTTTAGGCACTCTTGTAGCAGTTCATGGGTAGACTCGAGGAATGTTTTTGAAGCCAAACGCATCAGCGCTTTATCTTGGCCCATTCTCCTACTTCGACCTCCGGTGAGTATCAGTCCATGCAATTGTGGCATAACAGATAAGGAGTGGGATTGTTACCCAACCGTACGTTTACCTCCGGTTTTTTTCTGTAGATGTATGTCACTGATCTCAATCTTATGGGAAAGTGATTTGCACATGTCATAGACCGTGAGTGCTGCCACGGTAGCTCCGGTGAGCGCCTCCATTTCGACTCCTGTTTTGTGTTCTATAGAGACTTCACAAAGAATTATTAAATCTCCGGCATCACTTAAATCAATTGAAATTTTACATACGTTCAGCCCTAAAGGATGGCAAAATGGGATTAATTCGTGGGTTTTTTTCGCAGCCATGGTGCCGGCAACGATAGCGGTGTCAATCACAGGTCCCTTCTTGGTTTGAATCTCACCTTGGGCAAATTCATTCCTCACCACCTCAGGTAATTTAACACGAGCCGAAGCAACAGCAGTTCTTTTGGTGATTGCTTTATCAGAGATATCGACCATATTGGGACGATTGTTTTTATCGATGTGACTAAGCATTTTTCTCTTCTAACTTTCCTCTGGCATCAATTATAGCCTTATTGTTTTAATAGAATTAGGATTCTATCAAATCAGGACCTTCAGAAATATTACTCTCAATTTAATTTATAATATTCAACAAAGAAATCATGAGCAAAGACATGGGTTTAACACTGATAGAAAAAATATGGCAAGAACACGCTATTATCAATCATGATGATGGCAATAGCCTGATTTATATCGACCGAATTTTCTTGCATGAAAGAACCGGAAGCATTGCTTTAAAAAATTTAGAAAATGCAAACCGTAGTGTTCGTAATCCATCTCATGTTTTCTGTACCATGGACCACATCGTTGACACTTTTCCTGGTCGTGGGGATGAAACACTCATGCCGAATGGCAAGGAGTTCATCCTTGCTACCCGATCATCTGCTAAAAAAATGGGGATCAATTTTTTTGATCTGGGTGATCCAAATCAGGGAATTGTGCATGTGGTTTCACCAGAACAGGGAATTGCACTGCCTGGAGTGACCCTGGTGTGCCCAGACTCGCACACTTGCACTGTAGGTGGTTTGGGAGCATTGGGATGGGGCATAGGTTCAAGTGAATGTGAACATGCTCTGAGTACGAGTACCCTGATAATCAAAAAACCAAAAATGATGAAGGTAATTTTTGATGGCACACTACCCTTTGGGGTAACTGCCAAGGATTTAATTTTGCATTTAATCCAGAAATTTGGAGCTGCAGGTGGCACTGGTTACGCGGTTGAGTTCTCAGGACCGGTAGTTGAAAACCTGGAGATTGAAGCACGCCTGACCTTGTGTAATATGGCTGTCGAGTTTGGTGCATGGACAGGCATAGTTGCACCGGATGCTAAAACTTTTGAATACATTGCACAACGTCCGTTTGCGCCTCAAGGCTTGGCTTACAATAAAGCACTTGCCCATTGGGAAAACTTGAGAAGTGATACAGATGCCCAGTTTGATGAAATCCTTACAATTGATTGTTCAACAATGGCTCCTTTTGTTACTTGGGGTACCAGTCCACAGCATGCAATTCCAATTGATAAAAGGATTCCCAATCCCGCCGGAGAAACTGATTCAAGTGCAAAACAATCCATGCAGAGAGCGTTGCAATATATGGATCTTAACCCTGGTACAAAAATGAAAGACATTACGATAGATGCAGCTTTTATTGGGTCCTGCACCAATAGCCGATTAAGTGATCTGAGAGCAGCTTCAGCAGTACTGAAAGACAGGAAAGTTGCATCTGGAGTAAAAGCAATTTGTGTCCCAGGTTCGTCACAAGTAAAACTTGAAGCAGAACAGGAAGGCTTGGATCAGATCTTTAGAGCCGCCGGCTTTGAGTGGCGTGAATCCGGCTGTTCAATGTGCTTTTTTGCAGGTGGAGAAAGTTTTGGCGAACAACAACGAGTAATCACAACCACAAATAGGAACTTTGAAAATAGACAAGGTAAACGCACACGTTCGCATCTTGCTTCCCCTGAGACAGTTGCCGCTTCAGCAGTATCTGGAAAATTGAATGACGCTAAAAGTTTAGGGATTGGATGATGGAACCATTTGAGCAACACACAGGCATCGCTGCGCCATTGATTCAAATCAACATCGATACCGATGCCATCATCCCAAGCAGAGAGATAAAATCAGTCTCAAAAAAAGGTTTGGAGGATGGTTTGTTTGCAGAATGGAGGTACTTATCCCTTAAAACCAGAAAAGAAAACCCAGAATTTATTCTTAATCAAGAACCATACAGGAGAGCATCCTTAATACTCACAGGAGAAAATTTTGGTTGCGGATCCTCTAGAGAACACGCTGTCTGGGCTCTATATCAATGGGGCATTCGGGCAATTGTTGCGCCAAGCTTTGGCTCTATTTTTTATAACAATTGCATCCAAAATGGGATGCTTCCTGTCCTTTTGAAAAAAGAGAAAATTAGAGAATTACAAATTTTCGTCCAGCTTAATCCAGCTGTAAATCAACTGACTGTGGACTTAAAAGATGCCACTATCATTGCTGGGAGTGATATTAGATATTCCTTTGAAATTGAGCCCAGCAATCAAGAAAATCTGCTTCAAGGACTTGATGCGATAGGATCAACTCTAAAGATGATGCCCTCCATAGAAGCATTTGAAGAGAATGACCATCAGACTAGACCTTGGGTTTACTTTAAATGACTGTTATTTAAATCCCTAGAGACTAAACGATGGGTTTGTTGTTTTTACGACGTACCCCAACGATTGATGAGCGTGGAGGTTGGTTGGGTTCCTTTGACGGCCAATTTGAACCGATAGGCACTTTTCGAACTTGAAAAAATTCCTTCCCATCGGTAGTTTTTAATGCAAATTTTCGTTCCTCAAAAGCCATATCTTTGCGTCTACCATTGAAAATCCCAGGGTGTTGTGGTGTCAGAAATAGAGTTCTCTGATCTTTGCTAAATTGCAAACCACACAACTCCGTTTCCGCGGGACCGATTGCAAAAGGAAAAGATTGTCCTGAGTAAGGCCCTGAAGTAGGTATAAACCATGCACTGTTATTGCTGTAAATACCTCGCAATGAACTGTTGGAAACTTTGTCACGATCAATCACCGGTTGGTTTAGCACTTCCGATGCGATATCGGTCACCATCCACAAATTACCTTTATCATCAAGCTCAAGATTATCTGGATTTGCCCAACCTGCACCGCCATCTGCAGGCTCACCGCCCATCATCAGTGTTTCCCATCTAAAAGTTAAAGATTCAGGAGAGCCCTCGTTGTCATCTGCGATTTTAATTATCATACCTGGACGATAAGGGTCATTTTGATGATCGCCAGAATTTTCATTATTCTCATGATCATCCCAAGCAAAAATCTCCCTGTCAGGGCTATCGCTATCATCAGCATCCCCGGTAATCGCAGTACAAGCAAAATACAGAACGCCTTTTTGGTTATCAAATTCACAATCTTCAGGCCTAGGACATCCAGTAGCTCCTATTGCATTAGCAGCATGGTGGGCATCAATTAATATTGCCCCCTGAATCTCAGTATCGTCATCACCAAAATACAAGTCTCCCAGCTTATTGAAACCTTTGTTTTGATAAATGGATCTAACTTCATCATCTTTGGTGTAGGTCTTTGTTCCGCCTTTAAGTCGATCCGGATTTGGGAGGCTAACGATTCCAGCGATAACACTACTTGGCAGAACTGGGTCAAGAATCGTGTCAGAGGTTAACGGTATCCAGTAACCCGTTCCATCTTTTGAGAATTTAGCAGCATGCAATACTCCTTCTTCTAAGAGTTTTGAATTGCTCTTCGACTTTGGATCGGAAACTTTGCCCGCACTAATCATTTTATAAATATGTCCACCTTTAGTATCATCGCCCGCGTAGACTGCAAGTGGTTGTTTTTCCTTACAATTAAAGGCAAACGCTTCATGTCGGTAGCGACCAAGCATGGTATGCTTGGTGCCAAAATCATCCTTATTTTCAGGATCTACTTCAACTCCCCAACCGTATTTGTTGCCTGCCAACTCGAAGATATTACCCAACCCATTGAAGGTTGAAGTATAAAAGGGCATGGTTGTTGGCGGAAATGAACTGCCATCGGCTTTGACTGGATAGATAACATGAGCATCCA
>Ga0209752_1001283_pt1 | contig 12239 bp, 14 predicted proteins | sample METZYME_3_250m_FD_187548 | JGI IMG/M metagenome (GOLD analysis project Ga0209752, IMG submission 187548) | Marine microbial communities from oxygen minimum zone in mesopelagic equatorial Pacific - METZYME_3_250m (SPAdes) (version 2) | ecosystem: Environmental > Aquatic > Marine > Oceanic...
AGGACAGAAAGTTTTAGTAATGCTCTTTCTGAAGGGTTCAATGTGGGGGTGTGTCTGGGGAAATATAACACAAGATTTGAAATAATATTCTCCAACCTTTTGTAGGAGGTTAAAATCTCCTCCCAATCTATGAAAAACTCGGGAAGTATACAGGAGAGGAGTTTTGATTTTTGCATTAAATCAATTAAGACTCCAGTATCGTCAGCTTCAAAAAAAGATAATAATTCCTGCCAGACCCTTTCACCTGCTGCTGTTGAAATATTTTTTCTGTATAAAGAAATTCCCTGTAATGTTTCCTCGTCTATTGAAAAATTCATTTTCGCCGCAAAACGAAATGCGCGCACCATTCTTAGTGGGTCAGCTTGGAAAACAGATTTTGATGTGGCTCTGATGATCGAATTGTTTAAATCTTTTTTCCCATTATAAAGATCAATTATTGTTTTTTTATTTGAGAGGTGCTCGGAAAGTTCTTGTCCCATTGCATTTATAGTGAAATCTCTTTTTTCTAAATCCTCTTTAATTGTTTTTCCTTGCATATCGGTTAGATCAAAATGCTTTTGCTGGGGAAGAATAATACGAGTTGTGGAACGCCCTGGGGTTTTATCAAGAGAAATATGCCGTAAGTTTAACGAACGGGCAAAATGGATACCCAATTCGGCAGCATTTGTACCGGTAAGGTCAATATCTGAAATATTTTTATGCATTATATGGTCGCGTAATGTGCCTCCTACAACGAAAAGTTTAACTTTTTGATGGGAGGCTAAATTAAGCAGTTCCGATAATATTGACCGAGTTTGAATGTCCATCACAATAGATTAGATAAGGAAGTTTAAGTGGTATTGTACTGAAAAAACTATATAACGAGGGGAAATTTTATTAAGAAAACATTAAGGATTTTTCTAATATAATTTGAATGATTTTGATGGGCAAAGCTAGGCTTCCCAGCCTGATGAAAGGCGTACTTGTTTGGAGACAAAAATTTTACCATCGCGCTTTACGAATTCGAGGTCAGCGTTGGTGAGTGAGCTGATAATTTGTTGGAGGTTTTCTGAAGGTTTGCTTTGTGGATCCTTGATAAGGAAGGGTACCATTTCATCCACAGAATCTCTGACCCGATCACTTTCAATAATGTAACCCAGATAGGTGGCTTCCACTTTAAGAAATTTTTTTACAAGTTTTAATAGGTTATCTCCTGTTAAAAGATCCTTTTTGCTCCGAACCCGATTAACAACCAAGCCAGGTTTGAAGCTTTTTACAATAGTATTCAATTGATCCAGATGATCGGGGAAGTCCTTCGTAAATCGCTCCCTTAAGAGATCTGTTGTGTAGGTTTCGATATCGGCGTTGCCTGGATTGGAGTGGTCTACTAATTTTTGGATTTCAGGGTTACCTTGAAATGCCAATGAGATTATTCTGAATAAAACTGAGCGGATAAAACTAAACGTTTTCATTACAGAAGTTATTTCTGGTGTTGTGAGGACTACATTTTGTGTGCTGATGTTGAAGAAGTCGATTACGTTGAAATTAGTACCTGGCCCTAAATCCAGAAGTACCGTGTCCGCTTGTAAATTCTTTATAAAAGAAATGACTTTGTTGACTTTATCGGTGTCGATATTTGCGCTTCCGGGATTATCTCCAGCACCGCTTACAAATTTCAAATTGCTGATGCCTGTATCAATTAACAGGGATTGTTTGTTTGGAAAATTTTCATTAAAGAGATCTTGGAATCCGTGGGCTGGATTATTTATTCCAAGCATAGCGTGAAGATTAGATGCTCCGAAATCAGTGTCCATTAGAACAACTTTTTGACCACTCAAAGCTATTCCAATCGCCAGATTTGTGCAAACGACACTTTTCCCTATGCCACCCTTGCCGCCACCGACTGCGATAATGTTAACTTTTGATGTCATTTAATCTAAAATAATAATCGGATGATCTTCAACGCCTTAGTGCTTTTTTTGGTCTTTCAAAAATATAAGGGACTCCAGTGCTTCTATATATTTTTTGTTATCTTTCGAAGTGACCTTAGGTGATTTTGGTGTAAAGTTTTGTTGCTCTAAAAAGGGAGGGTCACCTGCTGAGTGAATATTAGATTCAGCTGTAGGCGACGTATCTCCAATTTTTCCATGATCAAACCCTGCATCAAGAATTTCCTGTAAATCTTTTAGCCGACTCATAAGACTTTCAGATTCTCGTCCCGACTTGTCATCAATGGAGTAGTTTTTTTTAGGTTCTGGGTCGTTAATAAGTTCATTTGTTTTTGCCAGTGCTGGTTCTTTGAAATTTTCTTCCGTAGATATTTCTTTATCCAGGCAAAAATTATCATCACTACCTATATTGTCGAGATCTTTAGCTTTAAAAGTGGTTTCTTGCATACTTTCTAATTGTTCATTTAATTTATTGATCGTTGATTCATGCGATGAGTCTTCTTTATTGCTTTCCTGACTATCAAAGTCGAACCTTTGGAACTCGTTTAGATCTTTATTTAAGTTTGGCTTTACCAATTCTGGACTAATGGGTTCCAGTTTGAAATCTTCCTCATTATTTCCCATAACTTTCTGGGTGTCCACGTGAAGTTCATCGAATTCTTCTTTATCCATTTCCTCCATCAATTTTTCCAACTTACGTTCGCGTTCTCGAGCAATGCTTTTTGCTTTGTATAAACCGAGGGGGATAAGGATTAGCATAGCAAAAGCTATTCCCATATAGGTGGGGGTGTCGTGAAGCTCGAGAAGGTAGGATTTAATTAGTTTGAAAGCTTCGGTTTCCTCCAGACCCAGTATAGAGTCCAGTTGGAACCAGATTTCCTTGAAGAATTCAAGAGCTGCTTGCAGGTATTGTTCAATCATATTTAATTTGAAATTAATTTGAACTAGTAGGGTGCGTGAGGTGTTCACCCATCAACGCACCCACAGCACAAATGAGATCAACCATTTTTCACAGTACGGCTCTGATCTAACCTGAAAAATTATTGCCGTTCAAATAAAAGAAATTTGTTCATTTACTTTTTCATTTTTCTACTAATCGTAACATAATACTCTAGAAAAGTAGCAAAATTACATAGTTGAAAGAAGCCAAAGTGTTATAATTAAATCAACAATTTAAGGTTAAAGAGTGCCAATGGAAAACCTAAGTGTAACCATTATCACCAAAAATGAAGAAAAAAATATTGGCCGTTGTCTCGCAAGTCTGAAATGGGCCGATGAAATTGTAGTAGTAGATACAAACAGCACCGACCGGACCGTAGAAATTTGTCGGCAGCATACCGAACAGATTTTTAGTGAAAGTTGGCATGGATATGGGAAGCAGAAGAATATTTGTGCGATGCATGCCAAAAATCGTTGGATATTAAATATAGATGCTGATGAGGTGGTGACCTCAGCATCGGCTGAGGAGATCCAAAAAGTTCTTAAAGAAGGACCACAATATCCGGCCTATCAGTTTCCAAGAAAAAATTACTTCGGCGACCGATGGGTTCGCTTTGGCGGTTGGTATCCAGACCAAATATTACGATTGTATAACAAAGAAAAGGTTTCATTCAGTGAATCCTGGGTGCACGAAAGGCTGGTCCCGGGCGAAAATGCGGGCTCCCTAAAAAATGCTTTGATGCATTATTCGTATTGCAATCGTGAAGACTATATTCAGCGTCAGGACCGCTATTCCACGCTATATGCGCAAGAAAAAAGGGCAATAGGATTCCGCGCGAACTGGACGCATATATACTTACGTCCACCCTTTAATTTTTTTAAAAATTTCTTTTTAAAACAAGGATTTAGAGAAGGTTCTCTAGGTTTTTTCTTAGCTAAAAGCTCGGCGATTTATACCTACCAGAAATACGCTAAGACTCAATCTGAATAACTTCTCCCATTTAAAAGGCAGGGAATTTAAAGCTGCGTTTATTGGTGGTCGCCCATAGATGAAATGGTTTTTCGGTTGCAGTTATATGTGTTAAAGTGTTGCCAGTTTAGGATTTTACCTCATGACAACCCCGCTAATTTTTACGCGGTAGCCTGTTTTTTCCCCAGTTAAGGATTGAAACCAAGAGGCGTTCGGTTTGACCAAAACTCAATTATTGGTATTGATGACCCCGGTTATCTTGTTTTCTTTAACCGTTCACGAATATTCGCATGGGAGAATGGCGCTCCTTTTGGGGGACGATACTGCGCAACGGTTGGGTCGTTTATCGTTTAATCCCATCCGTCATCTAGATATTACCGGAGTTCTGTTTTTTTATTTTGTTGGTTTTGGCTGGGCCAAACCGGTTCCGGTAGATTGGAAAAACTTTCAGAATCCTCAACGAGATATGATGTATGTGGCTATTGCCGGTCCTCTCTCAAATATCGCTTTGGCGGTGTTTTGCAGTTTTTTTATCCGTCTGATCTCGCCTGAGTTTTCTTATTTGTTTGTTATTTTAGCTTATGGTATATGGATCAATGTTGCCTTAGCGGTCTTCAATATGCTGCCGATTTATCCTCTGGATGGGTCAAGTGTTCTGAAAGGAATGGTTCCTGAGAGCGTTGCGGAAAGATTAACAAGTGTGGACAAGTTTGGGGCAATTCTGATTTTAGGTGTTTTTCTGCTCGACCAATTTGCCAACACAGGTATTCTCGGAACCATATTAGTATATCCCATTAACTATTCGGTACTGTTTCTTAGTCAGGAAACGTTCCCAATGATCATTGAAGTATTGAAAGCGAGTTTCGCTAGATAATTTATAGCCTATGAAACGAATATTGAGCGGTATGCAGCCTTCGGGGAAACTTCACCTTGGAAACTATTTTGGTGCGCTTAAAAACTGGGTGGACCTACAGGACAATTTTGAATGTTTTTTCTTTATCGCCGACTGGCATGCATTATCTTCGCTTTATGAAGACCCTCGTCTTATCAAAGAATTTTCTTTTGAAGTAGCGGTGGACTGGTTGAGCGCCGGACTAGATCCCGAAAAATCTACGCTATTCCTACAATCAAAAATTCCTGAACATGCCGAACTTCATCTAATATTATCTATGATGGTTCCTGTTCCCTGGTTGGAACGAAATCCGACATATAAAGAAAAGCAGGACGAAGTAAAAAAAGTTGATATGAGCACTTATGGATTTCTGGGGTATCCGGTATTGCAGACAGCAGATATCGTTTTATATCGGGCTGACTTAGTTCCGGTCGGAATTGATCAGGCACCACATTTGGAATTATCACGAGAAATTGTTCGAAGATTTCATCACCTGTATAAGAAAAATGTTTTTGTCGAACCAGACGCAAAAATATCTAGCGTCCCTAAGCTGAATGGTCTGGACGGAAGGAAGATGAGTAAATCATACGACAATGCCATTTTTCTTTCTGACAATGAGAAAGAGGTTGCAAAAAAAGTGAAACAGATGCTGACCGATCCTGCTCGAGCTCGTAGAGAGGATCCTGGTGACCCTGAGGTGTGTAATCTGTATCCTTTTCATAAAATTTATTCGCCTCCATCTATGCAGGATGAAGTAGTGGAGGGGTGCCGTACTGCCAAAATCGGTTGTGGTGATTGTAAAAACATGCTCACTCAAACCATGCTTGAGTCGATGAGACCTATCATGGAAAAGCGTAGTGAGATTGCTAAAAAGCCAAAAGAAGTAGAAGAAATAATTGCCGTGGGCACAAGGAAGGCTCAGTTGGTTGCCACTTCTACTCTCGATAGGGTGAAACAAGCAATGAAAATAAAATAGAACACTATGGAAATAAAAGACACACTCAATTTACCAGAAACAGATTTTCCCATGAAAGCTAGCCTCATTAAGACTGAGCCACAAATGCTTGAATGGTGGGCAAAGGAAAAAATCTACGAAGAAATTCGCAAGTCATCAAAGGGAAAGAAGAAGTTTGTTTTCCATGATGGTCCTCCTTATGCAAATGGTCATATCCATATGGGGCATGCCCTCAATAAGATTCTCAAAGATTTTATTGTAAAGATTATGGCTATGAAAGGCTACGATGCAGGTTTTATACCCGGTTGGGACTGTCACGGGTTGCCCGTTGAGCATCAAGTGGGTAAGAAGCTCAAAGAAAAAAAGATGAGTCTTGAAAAGAGTGAGATTAGAAAACAATGTCGTTCTTATGCTCAGGATTTTGTTTCCATTCAACGCGATGAATTTAAAAGGTTAGGCATATTTGCAGATTGGGACAACCCATATTTAACAATGGACTATTCCTACGAGGCAACTATTGTTCGTGAGTTTGGAAAGTTTGTAGAAAAAGGTATGGTCTATAAAGGGTTGAAACCGGTTCATTGGTGTACATCTTGCCGAACTGCTCTTGCGGAAGCCGAAGTTGAACACGCTGATCACACTTCTCCATCCATCTTTGTAAAGTTTAAAATTAAATCCGGCATTCCCAAATGTATGGGTGATCTAGGTAAAGTGTACATGGTGATCTGGACGACGACTCCCTGGACCCTGCCGGCAAACCTGGCAATTAGTTTACATCCCGAATTTCAGTATGCCGCTGTCGCTATAAAGGATGAGGTTTTGGTGGTTGCAGAGGAGCGGTTGTCGTCATTGATATTGGAGTGGGATGCAAAGGAGTACGAGATTCTTGGAGTTTGTAAGGGCAAAGAATGGGAAACCGCGAAATGCCAGCATCCTTTTATTAACCGTGATTCAGAAGTAATTTTAGGCGACCATGTTACGTTAGAGCAGGGTACTGGTTGCGTTCATACTGCTCCGGGTCATGGCCAGGATGATTATATTGTCGGGCTTAAATATGGTTTGGAACCCTATAACCCAGTAAATGACGGGGGTGTTTTTCGTAATGATGTAGAACACTTTGCTGGAATGTTTGTTAGAAAGGCTAACCCGAAAATAATTGAGAAGTTAAAAAATGACGGATTTCTTATTCATAATGAAGATATACAACACTCTTATCCGCATTGCTGGCGTTGCCATCAGCCTGTAATTTTTCGTGCGACTAACCAATGGTTCATTTCTATGGAGAAGGAAGAGTTGCGAAAAAATGCTTTAGCAGGGATCGAGCGTACAAAATGGATTCCAGATTGGGGCATGGACCGAATTTATAACATGATTGAAAATCGTCCGGACTGGTGTGTTTCTCGGCAAAGGGCTTGGGGGGTTCCGATAACTCTATGCACTTGTATCGAATGTGGTGAATTGGTGGATGTTAAAAAAGTATTTGAGCGCGCTGTGGAAGGGGTAAAAAAACATGGTGCGGATTTTTGGTTTGAAACTCCTATTGAAGATTTTATCCCAAAGGGAACCAAGTGTGGGAAATGTGGTAGCGAAGAATTTAAAAAAGAAAACGATATTTTAGATGTCTGGTTTGATTCAGGGGTCAGTCATGCAGCTGTTTTAGAAAATAATGCCAATGAAAGTTGGCCTGCAGATTTATACCTAGAAGGAAGCGATCAACATAGGGGATGGTTCCATAGTTCTTTGCTTGAGTCTATTGGAACCAGAGGCAAGGAACCTTATAGATCCGTTCTTACCCACGGGTATGTGGTAGATGGTAAAGGAAAAAAAATGTCAAAGTCTGCTGGCAATGTGATTGCCCCGCAAAAAATTATCGATCAGTATGGAGCAGAAATTTTGCGTTTATGGGTCGCTTCAGAAAATTACCGGGAAGATATCCGCGTTTCCAATGAAATACTAAAACGATTAACCGAATCCTATAGAAAGATACGGAATACTTTCAGATATCTATTAGGGAACCTGCATGATTTTAGCCCTACACATAATAAGGTGCCGCTAGATACACTACCAGAAATTGACCGATATATTCTTAGTCGTTTTAATCTTTTAAGGGAAAAAATACTTTCAGCTTTCGAGAATTATGAGTTCCACACTTTTTATCATTCTTTTTCTAATTTTTGTGTTATTGAACTCAGTGCATTTTATCTCGATATTTTGAAAGACCGGTTGTACACATTTCCTGAAAAATCTCAAGGGAGAAGGGCAGGGCAAACAACACTGCATATTCTGTTGATGGGGATGGTGCGATTGATAGCGCCGGTTTTAAGTTTTACCGCTGAAGAAATCTGGGGTTATCTTCCTAAAGGTAGTGCAAAGGAAACCAGTGTTCACCTTTCTTCATTTCCTGCCAGTGAGAATGTTAAATTTGATGAAGAGTTAATTCGCAATTGGAAATTGTTGGTGGAACTTAAAGGTGAAGTGAGTAAAGCTTCGGAAGCGAGCCGTAGAGATAAAATAATCGGTCATTCCCTTGATTCAATTATTAAGCTGGAACTTCCTAAGGATATGAAAAAAATTGTCAGGCAGTACTCTGAGGATTTAAAATTTTTATTCATTGTTTCCAAAGTGGAATTAGTAGATGTTTTGAGTGATAGTGAAAAGGTTTATGTCAGCAATTCATTGCCGGGAGTTAAAATATCCACTGAAAGGCATCCAGGTCATAAATGTGAAAGATGCTGGCACTACTTTGATGTTGATTCCCACACTGGAGGTAGCTTGAATTGTCAGCGTTGTCAGGATCATTTGCAAGTTGCCGAGGAATCAAATTGAGGAATAAATATTTATTCTTATTTGTAAACTCAAGTGCATTGATTGTCATTGATCAATACACAAAATTTATGATTACTCTGCATATTCCCTTAAACTACTCTGTTAATGTTGTGGGAGGGTTCTTCAATTTAACCCATATTCGAAACTCAGGAGTAGCATTTGGAATTTTTTCTGAACAAAACTCCGAATTAAAACCTTATCTTTTGATATTTGTTTCCATAATTGCGATTATCGCTATTCTGGCAATATTCCACCAAACAGACAGGGAAAAGAAAATGGTTCAAACCGGTTTGGTTTTGGTTTTTAGTGGAGCCATAGGGAACTTAATAGATCGTGTTCTTCATAAAGAGGTCATCGATTTCATAGATATTTTTTTCGAAAATCAACATTGGCCAGCATTCAATATTGCAGACGCCTGTATTACCATAGGTGTGGTGCTATTGGCAGCTGACATGTTAGTGAACAGTAAGCCGTTTAATTCCCCCGATAGCACTGCTTAAAGGAGAGGGTGGTGGGCCCAAAAATAATCCAAAAGCCTATCAAGGTAGTAATGATAAGGCGGGGTTCAATAACTTTTCATAGTGTTCCTATTCAACAACTCCTTGCTTCCATAAGAAAAAAAGTTTTACTGGGTGCCGATGAAATTTCCGGGGATGGAAAAAGTTGGATCCGGGTTGATCGTCATTATCAGTTGTGCAAATTTTTTTCAAATGGAGATCATGGAAACAAGATTTTGGAGTCGGAACCAGATTTGAGCGGAGAGCATGAAAATTTTGAAACACAAGTGAATCTCGAAAATCAATTTCAAGAAGTGGCCGACCTTTTAAAAGATATTAATAATTAAGATAAGGTGTTATCGGCTTGAAAAATCGATATTATGAGCGACCTCCCTGTATTCCTTGAACTCTATAGGATCTATGGTGGATGGATAAACAACACTAACAAACCTCTCCGCAGCTTCAGAAGATTGATGTAAGGTTAATGCGACGTCATCTTGAAAAATCATTGTGTGTAAGAAAGCATAGGGATTTAATATTTCCTGTTTTGCTATGTAGTATAGAGTTCCTTTTTCGTTTATTTTGACATATTCCACTAGGTTATTAATCGCTTGTTTGCATTGATTTATTGACTGCGGCCGAACCTGATAACGAGCAGTCATTATTATTGGCATTAATTTGCTCCGCGAAAATGGTAGGCAGATTTTTTTAACATAGTTCTGAAAATTATGTCAAGAATATATAATGTTATAAATATTATTAAAAAGATCATTGTTGATAAATGAATTCGCCTCTATTTTTACTGGTGATACCGCAAAACCGGTTTTGTGAGCAACAACTTTTTGATTTAAAAGAAGTATTAGAAAGAGAATCCGGAAAATGTCGGATTCTATCCAAATCCGGTAAAAAAGTTAAAGGTGAAGGAAAAACTCTAGTTCAACCAGATGGATTGCTAGTTGATTGGAATCGTTATTTACAGGGAAAACAAAAATACGATGCAGTTGTCATCATTGGTGGAAAAGGTTCCAAGAGTACTATTTGGAATGATTCCATTTTACCTCAAATACTAACAGATCATTTTAGAGCCGGTAAAATTTTAGGGGCGTTTGGCTTATCAGTTGTGGCGCTAGCGCGTGCGGGTTTAGTTTCCCGATGTGAAGTTTCTGCCATAAACGATGAAGATTGTTTGAAGGAACTAAAAGACGTTGGAGCCTTTCCTGAAGAAAAAAAACTAGTCGCTATTGATAGAATAGTAACTTCAAATGCCTCTAATTCTGGAGAAGATTTTGGAATAAAAATTCTTGAGCTTTTGGGAAAATGATTAAGGTAAATTATTTTCCATGGGGCGAGATGGAGAATTTTAACTGTTTAGCGATAGTTTGTGAAAGTCATGTCTATATTAAAGTCTTTTTGTTTGAGGCTAGTTATGACAGATTGTAGGTCATCCTTATCCTTACTGGTTACCCTTACCTGATCTTCCATTATTTGCGCTTGTATTTTTTTTAGTCCCATAGTTTTAATATGTTTTACGATTTCTTTTCCTTTATCCTGGGGAATTCCTTGCTGAATAATAATGTTTTGCCTTACTGTATCTCCAGTCGCCGCTTCAACCTTTCCATAATCCAAAGCTTTGATAGATACCTTCCGCTTTACTAATTTTCCTTTTAAGATATCCAGCACAGAATTTAATTTACGAGTATCATCAGAAAGAATTTTTATTTCTGCGGTCTTCATATCAATTTCAACTTGGCTTTTGCTGGCTTTGAAATCAAAACGCTGACGAATTTCTAGCATAGTTTGATTGCATGCATTTTGAACCTCAGCAAGGTCTGTTACCGAAGCAATATCAAATGACGAATTTTTTGATGCCATTTATAAATCCTTTATAAGTTTAAAAATTTGAAATAATATTGATAGTGATTTATCTGGTAAGGTATAAACTGCTGGGTCACCATAAGTATAATCTGATCTTAAAATTATTACCCGAGAATATTACATGAATTTCAAAGGAAACCCTATTTTAATTGAGATGGCGGATCAATTGCCAGAAAGCTCGAAAGCATTTCAATTAATTATGACCTGCGTAGACTATTCCATTATTGTTGATCAAGCTAAGGAAGACTTTTATTGTTTTGCTGATCTTGAAAATGAAAGAAAAAATGGTATGAAGGGTTTGGATATCCTTAAACAAAATGGATATGAAAAATTCCTTAAAGATATGGAAGAGGAAGACCGGCTTAGAATGTGCGGAGTCTTACAAATGATAGCTGACCTTGCAAAAGAGTTGGATGATGATTGATAGTTTTTATAACTAATGAACGAGGAAGTGTTATGAATTATACCCATACCACTCTGGTTTTTTTGTTGGGACTTTATTGCTGATTCAAGTTGGAGTCAATGTAGAAGCAAGAGATATTAATAGTCCTGTGCTTGCCGCCTTGGTTTCATTCAGGGGGCAGAACTAGGCATTATGGCTCTCAAAGAAGCATTCCCATGTTGGACTAGAGAAAGGAAACCAAAAAGGGCTCGGAAGCGTTATGCCTACAAACCCTTATTTTATTTGGTAGCGGGGGCCAGATTTGAACTGACGACCTTTGGGTTATGAGCCCAACGAGCTACCAGACTGCTCCACCCCGCATCGATATCTTGTTTTTTCACCACTAATACTTAGAAAAGAATGCTTTGTCAAGTCGAGGATGGCATCGAAATGCAAGTGGTAGAAAATTGGTCCTCCGCTTCTGTTGAGATTGACGGATCGGCGCGAAAAATTGATAAAAAACAGGCTCCGGCAGGGAAACTTCCCTTGACAGAGCCTGAAAAAAATGGAATTAGAGATTCGCGTTTTTGCGATCTGGATTGCGGAAAAGAGAAGTCTCGTTGCTCAGCTCATCTAAAGCTGGAAATGTGTCATCCGGGTGAATCTTCTTAGCTTTTTCCAGCAATTCTTCTTCGGTTTCCTTGTGATCTTCATTTGGAATACAACAATCTACAGGGCAAACTTCCTGACAGGCCTCCTCACCATGAAACCCAACACATTCTGTACAAAGGTCATCTTCTATTTCATAAAAATCCTCACCTTCGCTGATTGCTGTATTAGGGCATTCCGGTTCACATACCCCACAGTTGATACATTCGTCAGTGATTAATGTAGACATCTCATTTTCCTTCTAATTAGTTAATGATAAAAATATTTATTATATGAAAATTAAAGAGTTAATTTTCTTATTTATTC
>Ga0209752_1001295_pt1 | contig 12197 bp, 10 predicted proteins | sample METZYME_3_250m_FD_187548 | JGI IMG/M metagenome (GOLD analysis project Ga0209752, IMG submission 187548) | Marine microbial communities from oxygen minimum zone in mesopelagic equatorial Pacific - METZYME_3_250m (SPAdes) (version 2) | ecosystem: Environmental > Aquatic > Marine > Oceanic...
CCTTCATCCTCTGCAAATTAGCACAATATAAAGCTAGAGAGTAAATATAATGTTTTTGCTTGTAAATGAATGCATTAAGTATATTATATCGCTTGTACGTGGATCTGAGCATTCAAATTTCTGTTAATTGCTCAATTTATTATATATTGGACATTCTTTCATTAAAAGATAGTATTTCGGTCTGGACCCCATATTTTAGTGATAAACTATATGTTTGATAATGTCACAAATCGAACATATAAAATACAAACTGAATAATTACTATATTTATTTAAAAACGCAAATTCACAAATTTTTCACTTATAATTACTAAAAACTCAAAATATAATGACTTACAGTATAACATCAGACATTCCGGATAATTTACTTGAGTTGTATTTATCCGAACAGGAAATTGCAATAGACTCAGAATTCCATGGTCTTCGACTTTACCGAGACGAAGTGTGCTTAATCCAGATATGCGATGACAAAAAGAATGTTAGTCTTGTAAAACCTGACACTAAAAAGGTGCCTCCCAATTTAAAGCAACTATTAACCGATCCTGGCGTGACCAAAATTTTTCATTTCGCCATTAGTGACGTAGCTTTCATTAAAACCTCACTGGATATTGAAGTGACACCATTTTGCTGTACTAAAGTAATGAGCAAATTAATCAGGACTTACACACAGGGGCATGGATTAAAAGATCTGTGTTTAGAATTGTTGGGACACGAACTTAATAAAGAGCAGCAGCAGACTAACTGGTCGCAAAATGATCTCACTCAAAAACAGCTCGAATATGCGGCAAAGGATGTTTTAGACTTAATTCAGATCTATCATAAACTAAGTCAAATGATGGTTAATCGTCCTTCTCTATCTACCGGCACAACCATACGTGAATTGAATAACAAGGCCCAATCCATGCTTCCGGGACTGGTCGAATTATTAATACATGGATACGGAGATAAAGATGGCGGATGGGGAAGCAGCTTGTTTTCTCATTGATTATTCAATTATATGCTTAATATTAGGATATGTATTTTGTTCAGATCAGTGCTTTTTGTTTTTACTGTTTACAGGACTTCTGCTGTGTCTTTCCCTGAAACTTCTTTGTAACCGATCAAAGTCTGATTCTTTCAAAGCCTGTAATCTTCTTAGCTGCTTAACTTGTCTCAAAGTTTGTAAAGAGCGCATATCTGCACCCTCTTTGGAAAAATGCTGTACAGATAAATCACGTAATTCATTTGCATTTATAGATGGTAATTCATGATCTTCAAAATATTTATTCAAGATAGTTTGCAATTGCCCTACAGTCATCGTTTTACCTTTATTATTTATCCAAAAACTTTCATTACCTTCAATATTGTCAATTAACTTTAAGTAGGATTTCAAAATTTTAATTGCAGGAGGATTGAATGGATAATCACGAAATTTTGAGTTTCTAAAATACAAACGCACCCGTCCTTCATCAAGTTCTGGAATGGCGGAATTGATCTTTACAATTTTAACGAGTGATAATCCCAAACCGTAAATAAATTCTAACAACAGTCGTTGCTGGTAACCTTGCAATGTGCTTTGCGGATCATGCTGAAATAATAGGTTTATTTTGTCTATTTCATATCTTTGCTGACCGATTTCTGAAATGTCGCGAGGCAACTTAAAATGCTGAATTGGGTTGTTTGACATATGTTGTGATTCAACCAAATATTGATAGAACACCTTTATACCACTGATACAAGTCACCAGGGTACTTCTTTTCCAATGCAATACATCTATCTGATACTTGAGAAATGCCTCCAGTTCTCTTACACCAACATTTTCTATTTTCCATTTTTCAGGCAACACCAGTTCCTGCTGAAATTTATCACAAAATGCGACCAACATTTGCACTGAATGCAAATAAAGACGTATTGTTCCTGGAACAGATAACTTTTTTACTTGCAAATGTGACTCAAAAAGCCCCATAATTTTAGTGTATTCTGCCTCATCCATAATTCAATATAGAAAAAACTGCATGAAAAAAATTGAAGCGATTATCAAACCATTTAAACTGGAAGAAGTTAAAGAAAACCTTGGTGCTGCTGGTATTCATGGGTTGACAGTTATTGAAGTCAAAGGCTTTGGACGACAAAAAGGGCACACAGAATTATATCGTGGTGCAGAATATATCGTTGACTTTCTTCCAAAAGTTAAAATAGAAATTGTAGTACAAGACGAAGATTTAGATAAAGCTGTAGATTCAATTCTAGCAGCAGCCAAGACAGGAAGAATCGGTGACGGTAAAATTTTTATTTCAGATTTGGAAAAAGTTATCCGTATTCGTACAGGAGAAACAGATAATAAAGCTGTTTGAACTTTAGCTATTTTCTAGAAGGCTTTGATTCAAAACAGTGACACATTATACCTGATATCTGTACTACGTAGGTAGCAGGTTCTATTTTTGATTTGAATCCAAGTTTGCTGCAGCCGTATGGTTTATCCATATCCCATGTGACTTGATAGTGTTTACATCTGGCACACCTAATTCTTGGAGTATTCTCCATAATCAAGCCTACAATGATTCTCCAAGTTCCGTTTCAATTACCTTATCAAGAACTTTTGACAGCATAAATACATCAAAAGGCTTTACAAGATAATCATTCATTCCCAGGTCCTCACCTTCTGTAATTATTTTATCCAGAGGTTCAATCATTGTAAGTATAACCGGGATATCCTTTAAAATATCATCTGCACGAATATCTTCCAAAAGCTCCATACCGCTCTTATCAGGCATGTGTACATCAGCTATTAATAAATTTATAGTTGTTTGCTCAATAATTTCCAGTGCTTGCTCCCCATTTTCAGCTTCCAGACAGGAAAACCCTAATTCTTGGAGAGCATTTTTAATAATACGACGGGCAGTACTGAAATCATCTGCAATTAAACATGTCATGTTTTTATATTTATCCATATTTAATTAACATAATAATATTATATATTCGTATTATACAAGCAAAGCACCATAAACTGCTATAGTAGTCAAGACTTACTCATCTGGAGAATCAAGGCTATAACCAGTAAATCCAAAGCCCAGCCTGACAAAATCACTTAGCCTTCTGCGGACATCTACCCTTGCAAGATCTGCCAGGGGGACCCTTTACGAAGTTACACCAAGTTCTAAAAGTGCAATTAATAATCCATCTCGATAAGCTTCCTTACGCTTAAATTCGTCAAGACCATCTACAACCAGCTCACCCCTTCTACCCCAACCTTGACGTAAACTCACTCCAACCATCCACACTTTGCAGTCGGTTAACAATAATAAGTCCTTGTCCGTCGTTTCCGGATGGATACTAATTTCGCCGTATATTCTGATTGGTACTATTTCATGTCAACCGGTAAAGACCATAACAATGAAATATCCTAACTTAGCAGTATCATTTCTACCAAATTCTTCTCCTGGTGCTACTACCTGCAACTCAGAATATTCCGGACCAAATCGCCTAGATGAATCAAATAATCCAGTTTTATTCTGTTAAGGCATTGTACTACATATTTTGCTCGATCGTTCGATAATCGGTTTAAGGGATAACCACTCTCCTCTGAAGAATCCGGCAGACGGATATGGGTGTCTGCAATAACCGCGAAGAGGAATAACAATTTATCCTGCATTATATTTAATACAATGACTAACGATCATGCTTAATACAGTTGTCGTTGCTTTTAAAGTTTCTGTTCCCATGAAACAATATCATGTTCCAAATCTACATCCAGAGCATCAGCTATTCTGTTGATATAATTGAAATAGCTAATTACCTGAACCGCATCATGAACTGCAGTTTGACTAAATCCTAAATCCAATAAATGTTTAATGTCAGCTTCGGACATTTCAGCAGGAGTTAAAGTCAACTTCTCAGCATATTCACAAAGTGCATAATCGGCAGCTTTTAGTCCAGCCTTCTTCCAATCTTGAGCAATTTGACGTACAAACTCATCTGTAGCAACAGGATCCTTAATCTCTTTTGCGACCTCAACACGGAGGTCGTTTGCATGAGATCGAATTCAATATATACAATGATTTGCAGATGAAACAACTGTAGCCAGCATTTCTCTTTGCGAACGTGAGAGCGGAGATTCCCCAAACATAATAGTTTGATAGAATTTCATTGAATCCTTCAAAACTGGTGGATTCTGGCTCATAATGCTGACGATGTTCCAAATCTTAGCTGCTCGTTTAATTGCTGCGTCATATTGTCTTTTTAGGAGGCCTTTTGCTTCTGAATGCTTAATAATATTTATCCAAGCCATAATTATAATTTATAAAGAATTTAAATTTGACTGTCCCGAAAATAGTCTGAAATCTAAACTGTCATTTAGACCCTAGGGATAAATTTTAATGATATTAGTTCTCTGACTTTAAAACAAGGTTTCTCATTTCGCTAGAAGTGAAACGATTTGAGGATTTTTTAAGACTGAATCATATTTGTTAATGAGAAAATAGTATATATTGACATAATATATTTATATTTTTTTACACACATTTATCACAATTTTAAAACAATTGTTATCTTATATTTTCAATATAACTACAGTGCTATTTTTTGAAAATCTGAGCCTGATGGTTCTTGAAAGACACGTAAATCAAATTCGGGAACTACAGCCAAAATATGATCAAATATATCAGCCTGTATTGCTTCGTAGGCAGTCCAGTTAGTGTCTTTACAAAAAACATATATTTCAATCGGCAATCCATTCTCACTTGGTGAAAGCTGACGTATGAGGAAGGTCATATCCTTATGTATCATGGGATGCTGTCTTAAATATGCTTCAACGTATGAGCGGAATACTCCGATATTTGTTAATCTTCTGCCATTAACCAGTTTACTTTCGTCAACCTGGTGTTTCTTATTATAAACCAATATTTCTTCTTGCCGGTTTTGAATATACTGACTGATCAATTGAATACGTTTAAATTGTTCCAGCATTTCACTGCTGCAAAACTTTATGCTGCCGAGGTCAATATTTACATATCTTTTAATTCTTCTACCTCCGGATAAATTCATATTCCGCCAATTTTTAAATGACTCATTGATAAGTGCATAAGTTGGAATAGTTGTGATAGTATTGTCAAAATTTTGGACTTTGACAGTAGTGAGTGTAATTTCAAGCACATCTCCATCTGCCCCATATTTAGGCATTTCAATCCAATCCTTCGGAGCCACCATTTTATTAGCAATTAACTGAATTCCTGCAACAAATCCCATCAGCACATCTTTGAATACAAACATCAATACTGCAGTTAAGGCTCCTAAACCACTTAAAAAGTAGAGCGGAGTTTTTTGAAGCAGCAAAGACAACAGCAAAATTCCTGTTACAAAATACAGCACCAACTTAAGTACCTGCACAAAAGGAGTAATCGAAATTTCTTTTGCAATTGCAGATTTACCGTAAATTGCCAACAGTGCGTTCAGCATTGCATCCAAAAACATCATTCCGGCAATCAAAAACAAAAAACTGATCAATGTCTGGCTCAACGGCAGCAGTGATGTTCCTGTCAATATTGGTGAGGACAGTACATAAAGCAGTATTAGTGGAATAAAGTAAAGTATACGTTTAACAATATGTTTTTCAACCAGGATATCGTCCCATTGCTGAATGGTATAGTGTGCAAATTTCTCAATTGACCTATTTATAGGTCCCTGGGAAACTCCATGAGCAACCCAGCTCAACAAAAGTACCAGCAAAATTAATCCTCCGCGTACCAGCGATTCAACCATGCCTGTTGTCAATCCTAATTCTAATAAATTTTCTGTCAAATAAGCGTTTAAAAATGCGCTCAAATATTCAATCATATCTGCTCCGGATATAAAGGTTCCAACTGTGACTGTCCTTTGTTATTATTAAATTTTTTATCTAATAAAGAAACCTTGAGAAAATCATTAAATAAATTCTCCAATGAACTTTCTTTTGTTTGATTATTTCCGTAGAGTACAGAATTTAGATCATTTATTCCATTCTTTAATTCCGGCATTCTTTCTCCAATTTGTTCTAAACCTTGCGGAGGATCATCAGTCCAAACTGCAGTACCCCATTTTAAAAGTGCCGTTTGCACAATTCCGGGATCTCCGGAACGAAAAGCTTTTTCTGCATTTCTAGTTGCTTCTCTAAGAGCGTTCTTACGATCCTGTATAAATTTGTTTTCATTTTTAGTGACAGCAGCAGCTTTATTATTGTTATTTATAAACCACATCAACATTGTTGCGCACCAAAGAAATGCTAAACCGAAGGCCAATATCTTCCAAGGGAATGATTCTATTGCCGTCTCTTTTTCCTGCAGAACTTCTGCAGTTGCTGCCTTATTTGACTGTAATTCAGGAGTTTCCTCTTCAGGTATTTCCTGTAAATTTTTTGGTACAGGAAGTATATCAAATATTTTTGGAGATATGACTGCAGTCTGAAGCGTATCACTTTTTATGTCCCACCAACTGACAGAAACTCCCGGAAGTTCAATTTTTCCTGGATGACTTGGAATAAGAGCCCATTTTTCCAATCGCATCCCTTTAAGTCCCTTTTCCGTTTTTTCTGTCTCAATTAAAGGTTGATCTGCATATCCCTTCAAAGTAACAGGATAATCAAATTTTAATTCCGGAATTTGATTCCCAGATACACCATTTGCAAAGATCGCAACAGTTCTAGTCACCGGTTCTCCTACTCTAAATACCGGAGGGTCCGGCTGCCACTTTTCTTCTATCACAAGTTTGTCTGTCGGCAGCCACCAGTTCTTGAAACCTGACGGCAGCGGCTTAACTTCAACTGATTGCGTTGTACTTGTACTAAATATTCTTCGTCCCCGTTTTTGAAAAAGATTGCCAAAATTACCAAAATTATTTTGTGATGAACCTCTTTGAATTATTTCACCCTGATAACGAACCTGTGGAATATCAAGTGTCCCGCTTTTTTCCGGAATCACTGCATATAAAATTTCAGTAATCTTATGTTTTTTCCCGTTTTTGACAGTCTGGTGGGATTTTTGACTTAGCTCCTCTACTAGTGCTCCCTTCAATTCAAACGGTGTAATCGTTTCATTTTCCAGTTGTACTCCTGTTCGAGAAATCCTTAATCGTACGAGAATCTGTTGCTGTGGATAAACTTTTTTGGGATCAACCTCCACGTCAAGACGAACATATTTCTGCTGCTGATTTTGTGAGTATGCAGTCACTTTTAATGCAATGGGAGTGCTTTGCTCATTTCCTACCTGGAGGGCTGGTATCAGGTAATCTCCGGAAGATGGAGCAATCATAATATAGGTCCAGCTCAAAGTTCTTGTGATAGAAGTCCCAACGATGGAGGTTTGATTTTGCACACTTCGATTCAAAATTTGCAAACCGGTAATTCCGCTTAAATCTGGTTCCTCGGCATCATCAACATTTTTTGCTTCTACATGTAACTGGAACATGTCGCCTACCATTACTGGATTTTTATTTACCCATGCAGTAACATCGCCCCAGGCTGGATTACCGGTCAATATCAAGATTCCCAAAATAAATAGTTTTATCATCATTTACCAATATTGTTCATTTGTAAAATTTTGTTTTCCGCGGCGTTGAAATTCCCTTTCCATTTTGTTGCGTAACAAGCGCCCGGGATCATCAGGTATTTTTCTCAACCATTGTTCAAGGAATTGTTGTTTGGCAAGATCAACTGGAGTTGAATCCTGTTTCTTGTTTTTTGCGTTTTCTTTTGCGGCAGATCCATCAATTTTTTTCTGCCCTTCTTCATTATTTGGAGATTCAGTTTTTTCTTCATCAAATTTTTCATTATTTTTCTCTGCAGTTGATTCCTTTTCAGCATTATTTTTTACGCCCTCTGCTGTCTGCTGATCACTTGTACCCGCATTGTCACCAGACGAATCCTGGGCGGACTGTGCATTTTGTTTTTCCTGAGTTTGACTAGAGCCATCCTGTTGATCCTGTTTATTTTTTTGATTTGCACCCTGTTGTCCCTCCTGCTGTTGTTTTTTCTTTTGTTGTTCTTTCAGTAGTTTTTCAATCAAATCATGATTGTACTGAGCATCTACGTCTTGCGGATTATCTGCTAACACCCGCTCAAAAGCTTCCAGTGATTCCTGTAACTGTCCTGCAAAGGCCAATGCATTCCCACTGTTGAAATTGGCCCGTGAATGATTCTGTTGAGAAAAATGCTCAATTGCTTTTTCATAGTCGCCAGATCGATATGCCGCTGCCCCTTTCCATTCCGAGCTTTCAAAAAGTTCAGCTGCTTGTTTCGTTTCACCTTGCTGAAACAATTTAGCTGCCTGCTGGTCCGGTCGTAACCATAAATCATCCCATCCGAATGCGAGCGCTGAAGATGGCCTTGCTGTGACTCCAAGTAATACTGCAAATCCAATTGAGAACAATAGCCCCCTACGAAACAGCAACGCTGCCATGGGCAAGACAAGTAATAAGAGCCATGGTCCTTCTTCATTCCACTTATCAGAAGTTCTCTGCTGTTTGTCTTCAACAAAATCATCTGCAGCAGTTTCTGCTGCAATGATTTGCTCCACATCCCGATCATCCGGACTCAATTTTGTGAAGGCACCATGAGTTTGAGCGGCTAATTTTTGTAAAGGTTTTAAATAAAGTTTTGGTATTACAATTCCCCCTTTTTTGTCTTTAAGAAACCCTCCTCCGGACAAGGGAATCGGTGAGCCGGATTCAGTTCCAACTGCAAGAATTGACAAGCGATTCAAACCAACCGCATTTTCTGCTGCTGGAATATCCTGTACTTCAATTCCGTCTGTAACCCAGATGATATGTCCAGTACCGCCATTCCTTCGGCTTAAAAGATCTGCAGCAAGTTCAATTGCAAGATCTGAACGACTTCCGGGAAGAGGCATAATATTAGGATGAAGCCCCGTAAGAAGAGACGCAATGGTGACAGGATCATGGGTTAATGGGCTGATAACGAATGCATCTCCTGCATATACGATAAGTGCAGTTTCACCTTCAACAAAATGTCCTAGCAGGTCTTTCAATTTGAAACGTGCTCGCTCAAACCGTGTTGGTTTTATGTCTGTTGCCAGCATGGAATAAGATAAATCCAAAACCAGTACTCTGGCCAGTGATTTTTGCAGCAGCGGCTGTAGATTCTTTTGCCAGACAGGTCCGGACAAAGCCAGCAAAAGAATAGTACCGACTAAACAGATGATCCACGGCAGCAGACTCCGTTTTTGCGTTGCCGGAGTTGTTGCAAGAAACGACAGCAAATGCGGTTCTACCACATCTTCCCAGTTTCCTTTGCTCCACCATCTTCCAAGGAAACGAAAAACCATCCACCAGAGAACTGGTATTGCTATTAGCCACAGAGGGCGTAAAAATTGAAATTCTGATAACAAAATAATTAACGAATATTAGGCTGGTGCTTTAATGAAAATTCACCTGAGCCGGGGTTGTTCATGATTTATACTTGCTTTGAATGAATAACTAGACAATCACGAGTTTTATCGTGTCATCCCAAACGTATGTGAAGTATCTAATAAGAAATCAGGGCTTTATCAGATCTCTCCCTTCAGTCGAGATGACATACCGTAGTCAATACTATTAGTATATTACAAAATTTCATGACTCCCGAAATGAACAATAACAGATGCACTTATTGTTCAGCTCTTTGTTTTTAGTCTGAAATTTCTTTATAAATTATCTGATCAATTACGGCTAAATATTTCTTTCTTTTTAGATCAATTAAGAAACTTAACATAATAAATATGATTAGTTTCTAATCAATAAAACGGCTGACCATATTCCAACTATCAGTACTGCAAAACCCAGCGGCCACATAAACAAGGCCTGACGGGGACGGAAAACCTCTTTTTCTATTTCCAACGGTTCAATTTTATCAATCATTGCATAAATTTTTTCCAGTTCTTCTGTACTTCTCGCCCGAAAATATGTACCACCCGTCTGGCTTGCTAAAGATTTCAGCATTGCTTCATCAAGTTCTGCAGATGGATTAATTTTTTGCTTGCCGAAAAAAGCCCTTATCCATGCCTCATCTGCACCAATACCAATGGTGTGGATCCGTAACCCCGTTTCTTTAGCTAAACGCCCTGCATCTTCAGGAGTAACCTCACCGGCGGTATTTTGACCATCTGTGAGCAACACCAATACTTTTTCTTTATCCGGAAGATCTTTCATACGTTTTACGGCCAGTCCTATTGCATTACCAATTGCAGTTCTCTGTCCGGCAAGACCTAATTCAGACTCTTCAAGCATTTGCCGCAATGTTTTCCGGTCGAAAGTCAGTGGAGTTTGCAGATAAGCCTGATCTCCAAACAGAATCAGCCCCAGCCGGTCGCCTTTTCTCCGCTCAATAAAAGGCCTCAAAACTGATTTTACAACAGCCAGCCGCGTCACGGATTCACCGTGCAGTTCCAGATCCGTTTCTTTCATACTTCCGGAAAGATCAACCGCAAGCATCACACTTCGGCCGGAAACAGGTAATTCTACTGGATCACCAACCCATTGCGGCCGCAGTGCTGCCAGAACAATCAAACTCCAGACCAATCCGGCTAACAGCAAGACTTTTGAGTTTTTTCCAGCTGAAATTCCGGATTTAGGCAAAACTGCAATTCTATGAAAAAAAGGTACACGAAGAGCCTGAACTGACCTATCAACTGGTGGAAGAACACGAAACAATAATGGCAGTGGCCAGAACCACGCCACCCAAAGCCAAATAAATTCAAACATACCATTCTCAAATAAAAACATTTTCCGTGCTTTGTTCAATGCTGCTGACTACAATCCATAATCCATTTTTTTACCATTGGAAACAAAACATCTATTTCTATTTCCGGATTTTGCTGATAAAGTTCCTTTCCAAATACTTGCCCTGCTCCTTGAGTAAATTCAGTGGTTTTTCCTGTTCTATCAAGAAACTCCAACCATTCGGATCCATGCAGTGAAGCTACATTTTCATCTGCACAAAAAGTCAATGCAACCCGACGCAGTAATTGCGATAAATCCCTGAGTATTTCCAATGATTCTTCGGTATTATTTTGTTGATTTTGCAGATTTTTTAACAATCGCAGAGCTTCAGTTTTGGGTTTTCTCCGTTCAAAACGGCGACTGATCCACATTCCGCAAAACACAACAATCAAAAGTAGTACTACTGCCACAATCCACCAGCCTGGAGCCGGAGGCCAAATTGCAACAGCTGGTGGTAGGTGAATGTCTTTTAAATTTATTAGAGGATTTTCTTCCGTCATTTGAAATTGTTTGTAATCAAAATTATTGATTCATTAAATCTGTGAAACATTGTCTACTGTACTCAGCATTTTCAAGCTTAGCCTGCAGAGTTGTAATTCGTGCTTTAAACTTTTTAGCTGATCTTCATAAGTGGAAGCATAGAGTTGACGTGTTTTTGAATTTTCGGAGTTAACCCAGGCAACAGCCTCACCGTCACTCATTGCATAACGTCCGGAAGATGGTGCTTCTTTTTCCAGAGGATCTGAAATTAAAAAGGCAGCCAGCTGATTTTGTTTGGAAAGTTGAAACAAGTGCTTCCGGCATTCTGCATTAAATCCAGAAAAATCACTGAATATGTAAATCAAACTGCCCGGATGTACTACTTGTCGCACACGCCTCAATGCCTGGGCAAAAAGAGAATTGCTACCAAAACTCCATTCATTATTATTCATCCTGTCTGCAATTCGATTATGCTCAGTCATAATATTTGAAAGCAAACGTAAAAAATGTCGACGGTCACTTCTTGGTTTGAATTCCCGATGCATTTCTTCTGAATATATAACACCTCCAACTCGATCTCCCCTTAGAAGTGCCCTCCAACCCGTCAAAGCGGCAATACGGGCTGCTTGAACTGATTTTAATCTTTGGCGAGTTCCAAAAAACATCCGGCGGGACAGATCCAAAACCAGCATCACTGGACGCTCACGTTCTTCCCTGAACAACTTAGTGTGTGTCGTGCCCGTTCGTGCCGTCACCCTCCAGTCAATATGACGCACATCATCTCCGTACTGATAAGACCGGGCTTCAGCAAACTCCATCCCTCTTCCTTTGAGTTTAGTTAAATATGGACCTCCAAGTGATCCAACATTTTCTGCATTCAACAACAGTCCTTTCTTATGGGCAATCCTAACCAATTCCGGCAACTCCATTTTTCCAAGAAATATTCCATTTTTTTCAGCAGCATCTTTCATTATTTTATTTTTCCGGCCATACTCG
>Ga0209752_1001306_pt1 | contig 12143 bp, 15 predicted proteins | sample METZYME_3_250m_FD_187548 | JGI IMG/M metagenome (GOLD analysis project Ga0209752, IMG submission 187548) | Marine microbial communities from oxygen minimum zone in mesopelagic equatorial Pacific - METZYME_3_250m (SPAdes) (version 2) | ecosystem: Environmental > Aquatic > Marine > Oceanic...
AAGTCTTGGCCGATAGGTACGCTGACTACAAGTATAACGAAACCGACTGGCGGGCCATTCGTCCGTAAGTACCAACGCTAATGGTTTTGAGGCCCCGGAAATTTCTCCGGGGCCTTTTTGTCTGGCCTAAATCGCCGGCCGGGCTTTGTTCCATCCGGTAGCTGATTCGTAAGCGTGAGCAGTGCGTAGTAAGGTCTCCTCGGAGAAACGAGGCCCGATCAGCTGCAAACCTACCGGCAGACCATCCGAGAATCCACAGGGGACAGACAAGCCGGGCAGCCCGGCGATGTTCACGGGCAGGGTGCAAACATCGATCAAGTACATCTGCACCGGGTCCCCGGACTTTTCGCCAATCTTGAACGCCGTCACGGGCGAGGTGGGAGTGACCAGCGCATCAACGTCTTGAAAAACCCGGTCGAAGTCCTGTCTGATTAGCGTCCGTGCCTGCTGGGCTTTCAGATAGTAGGCGTCGTAGTACCCGCTGGAGAGGGCATAGGTGCCCAACATCACACGGCGGGTTACTTCCGGGCCGAATCCGTATTCCCGGGTCTTTTCTAAGGCCTCCCACATATCGTTGGTGTCCTGATATGAATAGCCATACTTAACGCCGTCGTAGCGGGCCAGGTTGGCCGAGCATTCCGATGGCGCGATGATGTAATAGCAGGCCAATGCGTAACGAGTGGTGGGCAACGACACGGGACGGACCGACGCGCCAAAGGCTTCTAGGGCCAATATCGCCTCATCAATAGCCTTCCTAGACCCAGGCTCCATGCCGTCCACAAAATATTCTTCAGGCACGCCCAGTCGCAACCCCTTGATATCCTGGCCCAAACTGGCGGTGTAGTCTTTGGGCTCCTGATCCACTGAGGTGGCGTCGCGGGGGTCGTGCCCGGCGATGGCGTTCAACGCTAGCGCACAATCCATGACGGTCCGCCCAACCGGTCCGATTTGGTCGAGCGACGAAGCAAAGGCGATCAGCCCGTATCGGCTGACCAGCCCGTAAGTTGGTTTCAGCCCGACCACGCCACAGAGGGCGGCCGGCTGCCTGACGCTTCCGCCGGTATCCGAGCCCAGGGCGTATATCGCTTCTCCGGACGCGACAGATGCCGCTGCACCGCCGCTGCTTCCTCCCGGCACCCGCTCGAGGTCCCAGGGGTTCATGGTCGGATGAAAAGCCGAATTCTCGCAGGACGAACCCATGGCGAATTCGTCCATGTTGCCTTTGCCCAGCATTACGGCGCCCTGGCCCAGTAGCCGCTCCACGGCTGTTGCGTTGTAGACCGGCACGAAGTTCTCCAACATGCGGGAGCCGCAGGTGGTGGGCACGCCTTCGGTGCACATCACGTCTTTGATCTGCACGGGCACTCCGGTCAACGGGCCACCCTCGCCGGCAGCCAGCATGCGGTCGGCAGCTTCGGCCTGGGTCAATGCGGTCTCTGGGGTCAGAGTCAGGAAGGACTGGACGCGGTCTTCAACGGCTTCGATCCGGTCCAAACAGGCTTGGGTTAGCTCAACAGAGCTGATCTGACGAGAGGTCAATTGGGAGTGGGCTTCCTGGATGCTAAGCCAGTTGAGTTCGGCCACCCCTATTCCTCCAGCACGGAATTCACCCGGAAGAATTCCCCTTCCCGGCGGGGCGCGTTCTTGAGCACGTCCTCCGATTCTAACGAGTCCTCAGCGAAGTCTTCGCGCATCACCGTCTGAAGTCCGCCCGCGTGGCCGGTGGGAGTGACGCCCGTGGTGTTCAGTTCATTGAGCACTTCGAACTGTTCCAGGACCTGAGAAAGTTGTTTCCCGAACATCTCGATCTCCTCGTCGGTGAGGCCGATGCGGGCCAGGGATGCGATGTGTTCTACCTGCGACCGTTCAAGGGGCATGCTTAACCTCCTAAATCATGGGAATGGCCGTGTTCTCCGTGTTCGTTCACGTGTGATTCTTGATGTTCGGTGTTACCGATGCCGTGCCGGTGGTATTCCTCGCCGGCCAGTCCGACCGGGTCCACATGTACCGTGGCGTTGGACAGGTATTTAAGGTTGTGGAGCAGTTGGTAGTGCGCATCTTCGGCGATGTCATGAACAGCGGCGACCAATAAGTCAGGGTCAACGGCGATGTTCACTTCCGCCAACGTCTTATGCCCCAAAGAACGTACCTGCACTTCGGCGACGCCCCAGACACCACCGGTGACTAAGTTCACGTTCCGGGCCTCGTCGGGCACTTCGGGCCCAACGCCGTCCAGCAACCGGGAAAACACGGATTTGGATGTCTCAACAACTATACGCAAAATAACGGTAGATATCACCAGCCCCACTATCGAATCAGCCAGCGGAAATCCTAGCCAAACCCCTACGGCCCCGAAAAGCACTGCCAGGCTGGTCAGTCCATCGACCCGGGCGTGGTGACCGTCGGTCACCAAAGCCGCGCTGCCAATCTCCTTACCGATCTTCATCCGGATCAAGTCCACGGGTTCATTGGAAATGAAGCCGATGATGGCAGCGACCGATACCACCCAGATGTAGTCGATCTCCGGAGAGTTGCTCAGCCTTGTGATGGACTCATAGCCGACGTAGATGCCGGCGGCCATGACGGACACGACGATCAACGGCCCAGCCAAGTCCTCAGCTTGCCCGTAGGCATAATTTAAGCGTTTGTTGGCCAACTTCCTGGACAACGTAAACGTGGCCCAGACCCCGCGGTTGCTGGCCAATATCTCGCTATCTACCGCGCGGTGGGAGTGACCGTGGCTTACTTAGCCAGTGTTTCCAGGTTGGTCATGAACGTGCATCCGTTGATCACCGGTACGTTAGTGCAACTGCGTAGTCCCAATTTAACACCTGGTAGACGTAGTCCGTAACTGCGCGCGGAGCAGCGGACTGGCTTTCGGATAATCAAAATTCAAGATTGGGCCGTGGCTGCTAAGAATGGCTTGCTGTATGATTGGGCCGCTACTCTGGCACGCCGCTTCTCCCCGGGGTCCATGTTTAAGTCACTGATCAACTGGCGTCTGCGGACGCCCTTCTATTACGGATGGTTTGTGCTGGGCATCACGTTCGTAGCTACTTTTGCCGCCAGCGGACTCACCCAAGTTGTGTTGGGCGGCGTCCAAGTTTACATCACTGACGAAAGCGGATGGGATGATGGCAGCCTAGCTTTTGCCGCTACACTGGGCACCTGGTTGTCCGGCGCCATCGCCCCATTGATCGGGAGATTGGCCGACCGATTTGGACCTCGGTGGCTCATGCCTTTCGGATTGGTGACCGCGGGTATTGCCTTCTTCGTTATCGCAGGCTCAAGCTCGGTTTTCCAATTCTATGGCGGGTACGTAGTCGGCCGCGCTGTGAGCAACCCAGTCTTGGTGGGTCTGGTGCCGCGTACCGCAGCCGTCAACTTCTTCCGGCAGCGGCGCAACACGGCCCTGGCTTTGGTGTCGACCTTTCGCCCGATTGCCGGCGCGATCAACATCCAGATAATTTCTTTGATCGCCGCGCACCAGGGTTGGCGGGCAGCCTACCGGTATCTGGGCGTACTAAGTTTCATCTTGATTGTGCCTGTCATGCTGTTCGTCAGGCGGAGGCCCGAAGACATAGACTTGCTACCCGACGGGGCCAAGCCGGATGGCGCAGGGGCGTCTCTGGACAGCGGCAGGCCCCAAGCATCTATTCCGGAGTTTAGTTGGACCGCCAAAGAAGCCGTACGTACTCACGCTTTTTGGCTGCTTTTGACCATCACGGCTCTTGGTACGTTGGCTTCCAGCGCCACCGGCTTCAGCTTGGTCCCGTTCCTAGTGCAGGACGCGGGGTTGTCTACCGCAGCCGCAGCCGGGGTTTTGAGTTTGGGCACGTTCTTGGCGGTGGCCAATATCTTCTGGGGCTACCTGGCGGACCGAATAACTCCCCGAAGATGTTTGATGTTCATGATGATTGGGGCCGGCGCGATGATGGCGTTCTTGCTCTCGGTGGACTCCGTTGGGGAGGCATTGATCTTCGCCGTTATTTGGGGAGCGTTTTCCGGAGGGTTAGGGTCATTGGAGAACATGGTGCTGGCCGGGTATTTCGGCCGCGGTTCGTACGGCGCCATCCTCGGCGTATTTTCGCCTCTGCAGATGGTCGCCCTGGGTCTTGGACCGGGTTTGGCGTCCGCAGTCAGGGCATTGGCCGGGGATTTCTACATCCTTTACTTTGCAATGGGAGTGGCCTATTTCGTTTCGGCGGTGCTGATGTACATAGCCAAGCCGCCCCTTCGTCCCGTGCGGGATGCGGCCGAGACGGCTTTGTCTGGCGATTAACTCATCTCCGAGCCGCCCGACACGCTTATGGAAAGACCGGTCACGTAATCGGACTCCGCAGAGGCTAGGAAGGCCGCCATCCGGGCGATGTCGTCGCCCTGTGCGATACGGCCCATCGGGACCCGGAAGGCCCGCTCCCGCACCATGTCGGCCCGGTACTCCTCGCCTGACTCGCCCTCCGGCGCCAACGCTCCGGCAATGAAGTCCACCCGCTCCGTGTCCACTAGCCCAGGGCAGATGGCGTTGACGTTGATCTGGTTAACCGCCATCTCTTGGGCCATCGCCTGGGTGAAACCGATGACAGCAAATTTGGAGGCGCAATAGGCTGCGTAACGGGCGATTCCGCGCTTACCGGCGCCTGAGGATATGTTGATTATCTTGCCGCCGCCGCCCCGATTGACCATGTGTGTTGCCACCGCCCGCGACACTAGATAGGTGCCCCGAACGTTGACTCGCTGCACCTCATCGAAGGCCTCTTCTTCCAATTCCAGCACGGGCACGCGGTCCTTACCGGGACGTGACCCGGCGTTGTTGACCAGGATATCGATTTTTCCGAACTGGTCCAGGGTTTTGGCCACCATATCGGCCACCTGGGCACCATCGGAAACGTCCGAGAACAGACCCAGAGCCTGACGGCCTGTATTTTCGATCTCCTCAACAACACTGTTCAGCCCGGCCCAACCGGCCTGCCGGTCCTCAGCGCGAATAGCCGTCGCGCTGGCCTCGATGTCGGTAACAACTACGTCCGCCCCTTCGACAGCCAGGCGCAAGGCGATGCTCCGGCCGATGCCGTGCCGCCCGCCCGCTCCGGTTATCAGGGCAACTTTTCCACTCAGGTCGTACATTTTTTCCTCACAAAAACATCAAGCTTTAAAAGCTAATGCAGTTTAGCTAATGGGGTCCAGATGTGCCAGGGGGTATGCCAGTGGCGGGTTTAGACTGTTGCTTGGTCAGGAGGCAGAGCGGTTGGCCGCCAGGCCAGCCAGACAACGCCCTTGCTGGGCGAGAAAAGCATAGCCGCCAGGAACAATCCGGTGGCGACGACCACGATGCTTGGGCCGGTGGGCAGGTCGGCATGGAAAGACAGGTAGAGTCCGGCCACTGTGGAGACTAGCCCGGTGATTACGCTGATGGTCATAACCCCCGGCAACCGGCGGGCCAAGAGGGCTGCGGTTGCGGCGGGGGTGACTAAAAGCGCCAACACTAAGACGATTCCGACGGCTTTTAATGATGCAACAGTAGTGATGCCCACTAGAAGGGGCAGCAGGTATTGGATGAACCGGACGGGAATCCCTGATGCGGCGGACATGGTGGCGTCATAGGCCGTGAATAATAATTCTTTGTAGAGAGCCGTGATGGCCAAGAGCACCCCACCGGCAACCGCGCCGATGAGCAAGACCTCTCCCCAGGACACACCCAAAACGTTTCCGAAGAGCAACCCAAAAAGGTCGGCGGTATAGTTGCTGACTCGGCTCATCAGAATAATCCCCACGGCAAACCCGCTGGCGAAGATGATGCCGATGGCGGTGTCCAAGCGGAGATAGGCCCGGCGGCTGATAAAGGTTATGGCCAACGAAGCGGGAACCGCCCAGGCAAAAGCCCCCCAGAAAACGCTGCCGCCGAAGAAATAAGCCACGGACATGCCGGCCAGGGACGAGTGGGCCACAGCGTCGCCCATGAAGGCCATCCCTCGCAGCACCACGAAAACGCCCACCACCGAGCAGACTAGCGCGGCGAATGAGGCGGCCAGTAAAGCCCGCTGCATGAAGGCGAACTCCCAGGGCTCGACCAGGAAATCAATCATGCTTGTGGTCCGAATGATCGACTTCCGGCGTGCCGTCAGGGTGTGTGTGATGTTGGAGAGCGTAGGCCTGGCCGTCCAGGTGCACCATCAGCAAGTGAGTGCCAAAGGTGTCCCCCAGCACCTGCTCGTTCAGCACTTCCGACGGTTTGCCGTAGGCAATCAGCCGCCGGTTGAGGCAGGCCGCTTTGTCGCACCGTGACGATACACAAGACAGGTCGTGGGTGCTGAGCACCACGGTGGCGCCCTTGGCACGCAGCTCGTCCAGCAGGTCTAGCAGTTGATGTTGGGCGGTGGCATCCAAGCCAGCCATGGGCTCGTCCAGCAGCAGCAGTTCCGGGTTATGGGCCATGGCCCTCGCCAAAAGCACCCGCCGCCGCTGCCCGCCGGATAGGTCGCCGATCAGTCGGTCCCGCAGATCGAACATCTTGACCAGTTCCAGCGAGGCATCGGCGGCCTCGCGGTCTTCCTTCGTGGTGCGGTGGAACAAGCCACGACGGGAGTAGCGCCCCATGAGTGCCACATCGGCCACCGTCACCGGAAAGTCCCAATCAACCAATTCTGTCTGGGGGGTGTACCCGACTAGGCGCCTCTGGGGAACACCGTCGATGCCGAGGACTGAAACTTCGCCACGCAGAGGCTTAATCAGTCCCAGCACGGTTTTGATCAGCGTTGATTTACCCGAGCCGTTGGGCCCGATGATGCCCACCATGTCACCCCGGTCAACTTGAAAATTCACCGCTTCCAGCACCGGATTCCCGTCGTATCCGGCCCAGAGGTTGCGGACGGCCAAGGCCGGTCCTGTTCTGATATCGGTGTCTACACTCATATGGGTTCAGTGCGTTCCCCGTTACCTAAGGAGCCTAGCCAGACTCTTGGCGTTGAATAGCATCATGTCGATGTAGCTGGCGATCTCGCCCTTTTGAACGTCGGAGTAGATGGGCCCAACCTGGATTCCGGCTTCTTCGGCGGCCTTTTGTAGTAGGACGGAATTGAACTGGGGCTCGGCGAAGACGGCTGACACTCCCTGCTCGCGTACCTGTTCTAGTATCGCTACAACCGATCCAGGGGACACCTGGCTGGCATCACTGCCGACTAGGGCCGTTACTTCCCATCCGTAGCGCGCGCCGAAGTGGCCAAAAGCATCGTGGAAGGTGATTAGCAACCGACGGTCCGGGCCGACCGTATTCAGGGTGCTGGCAATGTCAAAGTCCAGCTTGGTCAATCGGTCGTTGTACGAGTCGAAATTCGCTTGATATCCAGCCGAGTTTTCCGGGTCGGCCTTGATCAGTCCATCTCTTATCCCCTCCGCGTACTTCACGGTGAAAACTGGGTTCTGCCAGAAATGAGGGTCATTTTCATCCAGGTCCAGAAGTTGCTCCGCGGCTAGTATGTGGACCACATCGTCTGAAGTAGAACCCTTGATCACTTGGTCGAGAAATTGGTCAAGTCCTCCGCCATTCGAGACTACCAATGCGGCCCGGCTCAACGTTACGTTGTCGGCGGGCGTGCTCTGGAAGGAATGGACGTCGGCGCCTGGGGCCACCAGAGCGACCACATTTACCAGATCACCGCCCACGTTCTGCACCAGATCGGCTAACAGGGCCGTGGTTGTCACTACCTGTAACCGGCCCTTCTCACGAACTTGGCTGGTTGACGATGAATCGCAGGCCGCGGCCGAAAGTAGGATCGCCATCGCCGCTGGAACGATCCATATCGCTTTGTGTAGGCGGGGCTTCGGCCAATTTAGCCTCCGGATCAAGTGTTTAAGTATCAATTAAATTTGCTTTTGAGATTAAGTCTCATTAGGGGTAAAAAAAGAGACTAGACCGCCGCCAGTTCCGATGAAGAATCCGAAGTGCCACATGACCGGCACCGCCCGTAGACCTCCAGCCAATGCCCGCTGAGTTCAAATCCATGGCTGGCCGAGGTCTGTTGCAACAGCTCCTCAATGTCACAGCCAAGCAGGTCCTGAGAAGATCCACATTCGACGCAGAGCAGGTGGTGGTGATGTCCCCGGTGGCTTAATTGGTAATGGAGATCGCCGTCTTCCAGCAACACCCGGCAGAGCACACCAGTCTCAACTAGCAACTTCAGGGACCGGAATATAGTGGCTCGGCCCAAAGAGGGCAGTTGCTCTCTCAGGTCCTCGGCGGTGAAGTGTTTGTCCTGATTGGCGATGACCTGGGCCACTGCACGCCGTGGTGATGTGGACCGGTAGCCCTGCTGTTCCAGTGTCTCCAGTAATTGTTCGGCCAGGGCGTTCACCCGTTTAAGCATGCAGTCCTATTTAACAGTCTCTAAATGAGACCAAGTATCTTTAATAACTTGACTCTATCACAGGGTAATGGGCGAGTCAATTTGGAATTGAAACGAGAAACCTAGTCCAGGTGCCAAGTGTCTCCGGCTGGCGGCCAAGGGTTGTCGTCCACCAACACTTGTGACAGTTGGGTGAATGCCCCCTTCATGCCGGCGGGATGGAGCCAGATGCTGTTAAATCCCAAGTTCACGTAGTTCGATGTCACCCGGGACGATGTGTAGCGGGCGTTTTGTCCCTTGAGATAGTCGTCCATGACTAGTGAGTTTTCAATCTCATAGATGGTCAGATAGATGCCCTCTCCGTAGCGTTCCAAGAACCGGGCCGAAGGAACGTCGCCGCCGGTTGGTTGGGCCAGTTCTATGAAGGTGTCCTTGCCCCTCAGCGGCAGTACTGCGATCTCCAGGTCGGTGAAGCTGACTTGGAATCGTTTAGTGGCGGTGATCCCGAACATCTCTTCCCACCGTTTGATGGCCGTATCTAGGTCCCGCACCAACACCGCCGTCTGCCGTATCTGCTTGGTCAGCGGCTCGTGTGCCAATGTCTGCCAGTCCGGCCCGGCGGCAGGCCAAGGATTGTCGCCGGAAGTGACTTCAATGACCTCCAGAAAAGCGCCATTGGCCGAGGACGGATGTATGAAGGCGTGGCGGTAGTCGCCAGTTGTCGGTTCTTCCGTTAGCCGAACGCCCAAGGACTTCAAATGGGGGATGAGGCGGTCGTACTCTTTGGTCTCGAAGATCAGCATGTAAGGCGCTTCCCCTCGCCGTTCTAGGTAACGCGCTGCGGCGGAGTCGGCCGAAGTTGGCTGTAGCAGTTCGATGAAGGTGCCATTACCCGCCGGAAGGACAGCGTTTTTGAGGCCGTAGCTGGTCAGGTCTTCGGAATGGCAGGTCTCCATGCCAAGATTACGCCGGTACAGTTCCTTCCCGTCATCCAGGTCCTTGACCAAGAAAGCCACTTGTGGCAACCGTTCCAGCATTTTTTAACCTACCAAGCCCGGATGGAGAGTACGCCTGGGGAGAAGAGATCCTAAGAAAATGCGCCGGGCCGCCCGCCTAGCGATTGGGTAGGGCTACTATAGCCTTGCCGCCCACGTAGCGTTCGCCCTCGGTGCCGGTCATGAGGATGTCGCATTCCACCAGATTCTCGCCGTCTTCTTCCCGCAGGTCGGTGATGGTGGCCGCCAGGGTCAGGGCACGGTTATGCGGCACCGGCTGCCGGAAAACCAAGTCCAGGTCTTTGATCGAGCCGGGGCCGCCCCAGTCCGTCAGAAGTTGGGCCATCATCGCCATGGTCATGATGCCAGGGACGATTGTGCCTTTCATCCCAGCTTTTTCGGCGATCGCAGGGTCAGTGAACCGATTGGGTGTGGGCGCCCCTCAGACATCGCAGAAATTAGACACCTCATTGTCGGTGGCCACCTTCTCCACGGGTCCGATCTCGTCACCCAGTTCTATCTCATCGTAGTAGGGCAATATTCCCTCGGTTGAATCTGTCTTATCTATTTTGGAACCGAGCTCCCCAAGCCTAATAACAAATCAGCCATTTTCCGCTCAAAACGCGGCTATACCGCTATTCTCGCTTGGCGAAGGACTCTTGGACCTCGGCCACGATCTGGCCGTCTTGGTTGATGAATGTGGTCTCCCAGACCACGAAGACCATGGTGCCGGAGCGCCCGGTCTTTGCATAGACATCTTTCAGGTGTGATGATGCGATTAAAAGGTCTCCGGCGTAGACCGGGGACTTGGGTTCGACGCGCTGGCCCGCATGCATCTGCGTCTTACCGAATTTGACCTTCACATCCGGTAACGAGACTTGGCGGACCAGGATGCAACAGAGGGTCGGAGGAGCGATTCGGCCCCGGTATCCGGCCTCGTTGGCGCCTTCGTCCGAGCAGAATGCAGCGCCGGTCTCGCCGGTGCTGCTGTTGGCCCGGTCTATGATCTCGTCAGTGATCTCGAAGGGGCCGGCTTGGTGTTCGACGCCGTATAGAGACCGGTCGTAATCAAGTTCCATGGCCATGGGTTTGTCTCCTTAAGTTGAGGCATCGCCGGTTAAGACGTCTTTCAGCCAGATCGCCTGGAACTCCTTGCTGAGCAGGGCTTCCACCAGGTCGTTCTCTTTCCTGATCGACGCTTTGAAATCGGTCATGCAGGTCGCGATGTGGCTGGTCAGGTGGGCATCGCTGCCGCCGATGCCCAGCAGGTTATGGCTGTCGCAGAGTTCGTCGGCCCGTTCGTTCTCGCCAGGCCGGCTGCCGCCGTTGAAACGCTCGATGATCTCCACGTCGTCGAAGGACTCACCCTGGTCAATGTAGTCGGTTAGACCGATTCCGAAGCGGCCGGGGTGGGCGGGAAGGGCTATGGCGTCGTGCTGGCGGGCCGCCTGCATGAGGGCCCTAGCATCCATGCGGACGTCGCCAAAATCAATCTCTTGGGTCAGGGCTTCGGTCACGCCGTAGACCAGGAAATGTCCGTAGCGGGTGTCCAGTTCAGAGCCTTTTAACACCAGCAAATCGTACTGGGCTGCCAGGTCGGAATAGTCTTTGTCAAAGTCGAACTTTCGGTGCTCGGTTAGCACGATGCCGTCGACGGTATGGCCGCGCTTTCGCAGCACTTGGATCCATTTTACGTATTGCTCAACCGTGGCCCGGGAGTCGTCGGACGACACGGAATGACTATGCATGTCCAGGTACAAGGTTAGGAAGTTCCCCTGTTGGTGGTGTGGCCTGGGCCCGGCCGATCGCCAGTGGCGGTTGCCGGAAACAGCGAATCAACGGGCGGCCAAGAATCTGACTCAATCATAATAGTTGCCGCTAAATTCATCAACCGCTCAGACGGTTCTCGTGGTCGAAATACTGCCAGATAGAGAGAAGCGGAAGTCTGACCAAATGAGAGCCTGGAGGGGTTTGCAGACCTATAAGCCGGGTTCTGTGAACTTCCCGAAAGGGAAGAACGGTGACCATCTATCTAGCCCAACCACCAGCCGTTAGGCCGGTGGAAGTCCACTTTTGGCGGAGCGACGTTACCGCCGCAGTCAAGCAGCCAACCCGGGGACGGGCCGGGCGCCTATGTCCCCCTATTTGGCCTTGCTCCAGGTGGGGTTTAGCCGCCGTTGCGTCACCGCCAACGGCCGGACGCTCTTACCGTCCGATTTCACCCTTATCCCGACTAGTCGGGACGGTATGTTTCTGTGCCACTTTCCGTCCCCGATCCAGGTCGAGTGGACCGGAATCGAGGCCTGGGAGTTACCCAGCACCCTGCCCAGAGGAGCCCGGACTTTCCTCCCTCCCGATAAATCGAGACGGCGGTCACCCGGTCTGCATGACCCTCCGTTTCGAACTCTAGCACAGGCAAAAAAGTGGGTCAATCTGCCGGAATCGCAGCTCCGCTGAAATGGAAATGGCCGGTTTAACCGGCCATTTTCCATTTTCTGGTTTGGTTTGGTAGGTCGGGTCAGACTAAGAACAGCATCCGGCCACAGCTGCTGCAGAGAACCATCTGCTGTCCGGTACGGACCCGCTGTTGTTGGTGGGTGGGTAGAGACATACGGCAACCCTGGCACAGTCCTCGTTCTACTCTTGCGACTGCGAGGCCGCCTTTGGATTTTCTGAGCGCCTCGTAGCGTTGAAGCGATGTTGGATCCAGGCCTTCGGTCAATTTAGAGCGCTGGCCCTCGAACCCGGCACGTTCGGCATTCAGCTCTTTTAGTTGGGCCTTCAATTCGGACTGACGAACCTGCCA
>Ga0209752_1001309_pt1 | contig 12128 bp, 8 predicted proteins | sample METZYME_3_250m_FD_187548 | JGI IMG/M metagenome (GOLD analysis project Ga0209752, IMG submission 187548) | Marine microbial communities from oxygen minimum zone in mesopelagic equatorial Pacific - METZYME_3_250m (SPAdes) (version 2) | ecosystem: Environmental > Aquatic > Marine > Oceanic | place...
GTCAGAGCGCCGGGTGATCGTTCCGACGATGAAGTCCCAGTCCGGATCGAGCTCTCTTCCTAGGGCGAAGAGAGATACTCCAACAAGTGGGGCATGAGCGGGTAGGCGTGCCCCGATCACCACCACCTCCCCATCGGCCATCCGGGCCAGATCTACCGCGCCCGGGTATTCGACGAGCCGGAGAATTGAGTCAGCCACCTCTTGGTCGGGGTCTATCACTAGGTGGTCGTCCATACCATCGAAGAGGGCTGCAACCTCAGGCCTACGGAGCCGCCTCGACTCCACACGGACGATTGTCTTGGAGACACCGGCCCGGCGGGCCAGGAGAGCGGACAAAAGATTGGTCTCATCGCTGTTGGTGGTGGCCACCAGAAGATCAGCGTGGTCGATCCCGGCGGTGCTCAGGGTTTCGGGGTCGGTTCCACTTCCGCGTACCGTCAGTAGGTCGAGTTCAGTTTCTACCTGCCGGAAACGTTCAGCGTTCAACTCGACCAAGGCGACATGGTGTTCCTGGCCGCTGAGCCGCTCAGCGATGTAGGTACCCACCTCACCCGCCCCTACGACAATGATTCGCACGACCTAATCCTCCCCCATGGGGAAGGCCGATGGGGCGATTCCGCGCCCGAAGATCCCGGTCTCGGTGACGATCAGGTCCACTGGTACGTCCCAGGGGCTGGGCTCGATTGACTCCACTACTTGAAACCGGTGGGCCAGGCCGATCAGGACGGGGTGATCACAGTCCCGTCGGAAGGCAAACGTGCGGTCGTAGTAGCCGGCCCCGTGCCCAAGGCGGTTACCCGACCAATCGACGGCGACGAGAGGCACCAGGACAACCTCGAATTCAGTGGGCTGGACCACCCGACCTGTGGTGGGTTGTCGGATGCCAAAAGGGCCCAACTCGAAAGGCCCATCGGGTATTACGAATCGGAGGGGCTCTTCGGCCCGGGTGACAGGCAGAGCGACCTTGGGGCTCTTTTCCCGTAGGAGTTCGGCAGGATCGATCTCGCCGTCCCGGCTCATGTAGGACGCAACTAGGGCAGCGTCGATGTAGCCGGACAGGATCCGGACGCGTTCTACAACCAACGCTGACGCCTGGGCCACGGCCTCTGGGGTGAGGGACCGGCGTCGGTCCAGCATCCGGCGTCGGATTTCGTCGTGGTCCATGGCCCTGATGCTGTCCGATCGACGGTCACTTTGCCAACGACCGGAGCTTCCGGGACGCCCGGGCCGTGTTGGAACCATGTGTCGGCCCTACTAGCGTCTCCCCGGTCGTGCCGGCCCGAAGGGGCCGGATGCACGCCGGTGGCCCGGCCCGTCGGGATGCCCTGGGGCGCCAACTCCGGGACCACCGCCCGCTCGAAACACGAGGAGAGACGATCCTTGGACGCCATTCCCTATCTCGCTCTGCTGTCGGCCCTGTCGGCACTCGTCCTGGCTGGCTACTTCTACCGGAACGTCAAAGCAGCACCGCCCGGCAACGACCGAATGGTGCATCTGATGGTCGAGATCCAAAAGGGAGCCCGAGCTTTCCTGCGCCAAGAGTACGCATGGGTAGCCGTGTTCGTGGCCGTCATGGCGGTGGTCATCGGCATTCTCATCGCACCGGCGGCGGCCCTCACCTACGTGATAGGGGCGTCTCTTTCTGCCGCAGCCGGCTACGCCGGTATGACCGTTGCCACTATGGCCAACGCACGAACCACCAACGCCGCCCAGGACGGACCGGGCAAAGCCCTGCCGATTGCCTTCCGAGGTGGCGCCGTGATGGGCTTCTCTGTCGCCGGATTGGCCCTCGGCGGGCTGGCACTTGTTTACATCCTGTTTGTTCTCGTCGCCGAAGTGGACAAGGCCTTCGAGGTGGTTACGGCCTATGGCCTCGGGGCCTCATCGATCGCTCTGTTCGCACGGGTTGGCGGCGGTATCTACACCAAGGCCGCTGATGTCGGAGCAGACCTAGTCGGCAAGGTCGAGGCGGGAATCCCGGAGGACGACCCCCGGAACCCGGCAACCATCGCAGATAATGTTGGCGACAACGTCGGTGACGTGGCGGGCATGGGTGCCGACCTGTTCGAGAGTTACGCCGGTTCGATCATCGCCCCGATATCGCTCGTTGCGTTCGCCCTCGGGTTGAGTGCCGAACAGGCCGCGGTGGGTACCAACCTTTCCCTCCTCTCGTTTCCCCTGGCCATCGCGTTCGCCGGGATGATCGCTTCGATCATCGGCTCGTTCATGGTTCGCGGTGGCGAGTCGACCGACAGCCGGGACCTCAGCAAGGCCCTCCACGCTGGTACCAACATGGCCATGGCGCTGACCGTGGTGGCCACGGTGGGAATCGCGTATTGGCTGTTCGGCGACAACCCTGCTTTCGATAACCCGTTCGGACTAGCCGTCGCGGTGATCGGCGGCCTGGTCGTGGGATGGGCCCTAGGCAAGACAGCTGAGTTCTATACCTCCGACCATTTCGGACCGGTGAAGCGGATCGCCGACCAGGCCCGCACCGGTCCGGCGACCACAATCCTGGGAGGGATATCCGCCGGAATGGTCTCGGTGGCCGCCTCGGTTGGGCTACTCGCCGTGGGGGTGGCCGTCGCCTACTGGGGCGGAGAAATGGCCTTCGACTCCATCGGCTCCCTCGACGGGGGTATCTATGGCATCGCCGTCGCTGCGATTGGCATGCTGGCAACCATCGGAGTAGTGGTGTCGGTCGACGCTTACGGCCCGATTGCCGACAATGCCGGCGGGATTGCTGAGATGGCCGAACTAGACCCGAGCGTACGGGAGGTAACCGACGCCCTGGACTCCCTTGGAAACACCACCGCCGCGGTGGCCAAGGGATTCGCCGTGGGCTCGGCAGCGCTTACCGCCCTGGCGCTATTCAAGAGTTTTGAGTTTGCGGTAGCCGAGGCCGGTGGCACCCTGTCTCTCGATGTCGGCGAAGTGGAGGTGTTCATAGGCCTCTTCCTCGGGGCCATGCTCCCGTTCCTGTTCGCAGCGTTAACCATCGACGCCGTCGGTCGGGCCGCCCAGAAAATGATCGAAGAGGTCCGTCGCCAGTTCCGTGAAATCCCCGGGCTTCGCGAAGGCGTCGAGGGAGTCAGCCCCGACTCGGCCCGGTGTGTAGCTATATCTACAGCGGCGTCGTTGCGGGAGATGCTGGCTCCCGGGATCTTGGCCGTGGCCATCCCTCTGGTCCTCGGATTTATCAGTATTGAGGCACTCGGCGGATTCCTGGCCGGGGCCCTGGTGACCGGATTCTGCCTGGCCATCTTCATGGCTAATGCTGGTGGGGCCTGGGATAACGCAAAGAAGTACATCGAGTCAGGAAACCTTGGGGGCAAGGGCTCCGACCCGCATAAGGCGGCAGTGGTCGGAGACACTGTCGGGGATCCCTTTAAGGACACGGCGGGCCCGGCGATGAACATCCTCATAAAGGTGATGACGATTGTGTCGCTTGTCTTCGCCTCGGCGTTCGTGGGCTGAACGCGACCGACTCCGTCAGCTCCAGCCTGAGGTGGCGCCACGGGTCATGCCGAAAGGCCCTACCGGCCAGCGGAAGCAGTCAACCATTAATTGGTCCACTTGGTCGCGCTCGGCGATGCCCTCATCGACCACGGCCATCGCTTCGCGGATCATGGCAAAATAGACCCGGTTAGTGACGTAGCCCCACCGGGTATCGGTGTCTTCGACGACCACCGGGCTCTTTCCGGCCCCTTCCGCCATAGCTACCACGGCTTCAACTGTCTTATCTGAGGTACCTCGAGCCCGGACGATCTCGGCAAGGCGCATCACCGGGGCTGGGGAGGCCCAGTGCCAACCGATGAACCGGTCTGGCCGCTCGGTGGCTGCAGCCATTGCAACCACCGGAAACCCGCTTGAGTTGGACGCGAAGATAGTTTCCCGGTCAGCGATGGTGTCCAACTCCCGCCAGAAGCGGATCTTAAGGTCCAGGAGTTCGGGAATGGCTTCGATAACCAGATACCGGTCGCCAAGCGCATCTGTGTCGGTGGTGAAGGTCAGCCGCTGAAGGGCCTGGTCGGCCTGATCGGTAGTCAGCTTCCCGCGTTCCACGGCGCTTCGGACCCCGAAACGTCCCGTATCGACGGCTTGCCGAGCTGCGTCTAGTGAACTTTCGGCCAGGTCGGTGCATACCACCTCGTGACCAGCCACGGCGAGGACCTGGGCGATCCCTGAACCCATGACACCAGCGCCGGCCACTCCCACCCGTTGTGGTTGCCCGGCCATGGCCTCATCACAGCACGCTGGTCGCCCGGGTGCCCACCCACTGTCTGAGGACCAGCGTCACCCCGGTAGGACGATTTGTGGGTCCTTAGGTTCACCTCCCGAACGGACCTCGAAGTGCAGGTGGGGGCCAGTGGACCTCCCCGAAGACCCACATTTTCCAATCAAGTCGCCGGTAGCGACCTCCATGTCCTTGGAGACCAGCAGCTCGTTCATGTGGGCGTAGAGGGTAATAACTGGTCCTTCGTGTTCGACGAGGACGATGTTGCCGTAGCCATCCCGCCAGCCGGCGAATATGACGGTCCCCAACTTGGCGGCCCAGATGGGCTGGTCCCGTACGCATGAGAAGTCGACCCCGTTGTGCATGCGCTGGGTCCCCAAGATCGGATGGGTCCGCATCCCGAACCCAGAAGAGATCTTCCCCTCGATAGGCATAATGAAACCCTGTCCGGATTCCTTGGTCAGGTCGGGCGCTGAACGCCGGAGCTCCTCGGCGATCAGGTTGTCGATGAGGATGGCCATCAGGTACTGCTCGCGTTCCCAACGGGCCACCTCCGCTTCTTGGGACTGAATTCGTTCCTGAAGTTCGTTACGGACGGCCTCCCGGGAGGCGATACGGCCTTCGAGGATTACCAGAGAGGACTCAACCTCGCGTTGGCGGAGCTCAGCGTCGCCGATGGCTTGCTCGGCGGATCGGGCAATGTCTTCCCGGTCAGATTCTAGGGTCCGTAGCCGGGCGACAAGATCGCCATGGTCTCCGATCACAGCATCCAAGATGGCGGACTTCCGAACGGCGGTAGTCATGTCCTTCGAGTCGAGGAAGGTGCCGGGCCGCATGCTTGAGACATAGACGTCCACGGCTAGTTCCCGAAGTCGTTGGCGAAGATCTTCGATTTCGGTGGCCACCCGGTCGGTCTCCACCCACCGGAGGGTGGCTTCGGCTTCTGCGGCCTCGATGGCCTGCCGGGCTTCGGCAATACGCGCCTCCTGGAGGATCACCACGGTGTCCAGAGCCATCAGGGCTCCGGCGACCTCGGAGTCCTCGGCCTCGATCAGCTCGAGCGTCTCGGCGGCCTCGGCGACCCGCTCCGCCGCGTCTTCCCGCTTATCTCGGGCTTCCCGAATGGACTCTTCTTCCCCAGCGGCGACACCGGTGACCGCGATAGTCGAGGCGACCAGCACGGAAGCAGCGGCAAGCCACCGTGTGCGGTGGGTGGTGGTGGGCGTATGCATAGAAAAGGGTGGGTGAGCCGAAGGCTACCGGTCTCAGGGTGGCCGGTAGGTGCCGGTGAGGTCGCCGAACCGGCCCGGCCGGTGCTAGACCGGGTCGACCCCCCGACGCTATGGAGCTTCCCGATGAAAGCGGACTTTCAGCCCCTTGCCGGCCTGCGTGTCCTAGATCTGGCCGACGAAAAAGGGGAATTGTGCGGCCGTCTACTGGCCGACCTTGGGTCCGATGTCCTTCGGATCGAGCCACCGAAAGGAGCTGGTTCCCGGAACTTGCCACCATTTGCTCCCGACGGGACATCGCTGTATTTCGCCTATCGAAACCTCAACAAACGAGGCACCGTCCTCGATCTGGAGGAACAGGCCGGTCGGGAATCCCTCTTAGCCTTAACTGCCGAGGCCGATGTGCTGGTCGAGGCCTTCCCGCCAGGATTTATGACCGCTCTGGGCCTCGGGCCCGCGGAACTGCAGGCCGCGAACCCTGACCTAGTGGTCGCGTCGCTCACCGACTTCGGTCAGACCGGGCCCGACCGTGATCTCGTGGCAACCGACGACGTGGTCTTCGCCCGGTCGGGATGGCTGGCCGTGTCGGGCATCGTCGGTAAGCCTCCCCTGTTGGCCCCTGGATCGGTGGCCTACGACGCGCTCGGGGTCCTTGGCGCCTACGCCGTACTTCTGGCCTTAGTGCACCGGGACCGGGGGGCAGGTGGGCAGCACCTCGACGTGTCGGCCCTTGAGGCGCTCTCACAGATGAACTCCTGGGGGATCCCCAACGCCTCGGCCAGCGTTGCACAGGGGGTGCCGGCCCAGACGGTGCGTTCGGGTGATAGTCCCCTCTACCCCCATATTCCATGTGCCGATGGCCACATCCGTCAGGTGGTCCTGGCGCCCCGACAGTGGAGGGCGCTCTGGGAATGGATGGGCCGCCCCGAGGCCTTCGCCGACGAGTACTGGGAGAGCACCTTCAACCGATACATGAACATAGATGTCTTGAATCCAGTGTTCTGGGAGCACTGGGCTGACCGGCCCATGGTAAATGGTTGCGCCGAGGCCCAGGCCCTAGGCGTGGTGGCAACGCCGATGCTCAAACCGTCCGACGTGCTCGGTAGTGCCCACTACCGGTCAAGGGGGACCTTCACCACTGACGAGGTCGCCGAAGGGGTCACCGGACCGATCATGGCAGGGTTCGCTGAGGTTGATGCCGGTCGGGTCGGCTACCGGCATCGTGCACCAACTCTGGGGGAGCATGAGGCTTCGTTTGACGCCGAGCCATTCCCGGTGCCGACGGAGCGTCCCGAATCGGCGGACCTACCACTCGCCGGACTACGGGTGATCGACTTCGGGCACGGTGGGGTGGGCGTGGAGTGCGGGCGGATGCTCGCCGAGTACGGCGCTGATGTCGTGAAAGTGGAGAGCTGGTCCTACCCGGACTTCATCAGGATCGTCCTCGGTGGGGTGATGACGGCCTCTTTCGCCTCCTCGAGCAGGAGTAAGCGAGGCTTCGGCGCTGATCTGAAGCATCCGGAAGGGCGGGATGTGGTTCTCGACCTGGTCCGCGGAGCCGACATTGTTATTGAGAACAATTCCACGGGAACTATGGACGGTCTGGGTCTCGGCTACCGCCATCTCAAAGAGGTACGTCCGGAGTTGATCATGGTGAGCAGTCAATTGATGGGTAGTCGCGGTGAGTTCTCGGGGTGGACCGGCTACGGCCCGACCCTCCAGACAGTGGGCGGTCTGTCATGGCTGTGGTCCTTCGACGACGGGGATCCCCCGCCAGGCTCACCGGCAATCCATCCGGACCACTTGGCCGGAAGGGTTTGTGCAGTGTTCGCTCTGGCCGGACTCTTAGGCCGAGACCGGGGAGGGGGCGGGAACCACACCGAGGTGGCCCAGGTCGAGACGCTTCTTGGAACCCTCGGCGACGTTCTCCTTAAGGAAGGCTTGGAAACAGGCTCGGTACGCCCCCGGGGTAACGACTCCCCAAGGGGAGCCCCCTGGGGGGTTTTCAGGTGCGCCGGGGAGGAGGAGTGGTGTGTGGTTTCAGTCCGGAACGACGAAGACTGGGCCGGACTCATCGATGCAATGGGCCGACCGGAGGGCGCTGAGGCGATCGAGCTGTCCCACACGGCAGGCCGGATAGAGCGGCGGGACCAGGTGAACTCCATGGTGGCTTCCTGGGCGTCCGGTCTTACCCCCCTGGAGGTTGAAACGGCCTGCCAGGCTCGAGGGGTTCCCGCCGGACGTGTCCTGTCCGCGCTCCACCAAATGGAGGATCCGCACCTGTTGGACCGCGGGTTTATCGTTGAGGTCGACCAGCCTGGTACGGGCACAATCGTCCTTGAGGGGCCGTGCATCACCGGCTCCAAGATGGCTCGGCCGGTAATCACCGCCGCGCCCCTCCTCGGTGAGCACACCCGTGAGATCTGCCTTAACGAACTGGGAATGTCCGCCGACCGGTTGGAGGACCTACTGGCGACCGGAGCACTCGAAGAACTAGATCCGCAGGATTGATTGCGCAGCCTGGGAAAGAACTATTCGGTTCCCATCTCGGTCCGCATGGCCACCACAGCGTCCTCCAGACTGGTTCCCCGTTCAGGAAGGTGAATCACTACCTCGTCGAGCCGCCCTTCGAACGGAAACGGACCCTGGTACAGCTCTGAGACCGGCGAATAGGCATCACGGCCGATGTCCATTCCGGCCGAACCGAGCATCCGAACCACGAATGGCACCTCAATAGATCCGACCGTCGATCCGTCCACCAAGAGAGTCACGGTGCCCGTTGCCCCGTCGCGGTTGAAGTGGACACCGAGGACACACTCGCCTACGGGTAAGGGTTCTTCGGAACGGACCACGTGGTGGTCGTGGAAGATGTTGTAGTCGAAGACGAGGCGGTCATCCTGGACGAAAAGGGAGAGTCCGACGTTGGCGCTGCCGGTGGCCACCAGCACGCCCCCGGCCCCCGCGGTGCGCTGAACCCGAGCCTCTATGGCGAACGAACGGTTACCTAGGCCCGCCGACGAGCCGGAAGGAAGGTGTGAGATGGGGGTGCGATAGCGGTATGTACGTTTGGCGTGCGGTGAGCCGGGACGTGTGGCGTCCCGGAATAGTTCGACGGTGCGGTCGTCGAGGGGCAGGACGCCATGGTGTTCTGCCTCCGCCCACCATAGATCGACCATCGTACGGAGCCGGTCAGGCTCGACAGCGGCGAGGTCGTTGGTTTCAGAGATATCGGCGTCGAGGTGGAACAATTCCCAGGTCTCGTCGTCGTAGTCGATGCCGGGTTCGTGGCGGGTGACGGCTTTCCAGCCGTCGGCCCAGATGGCCCGGTGGCCGAACATCTCGAAGTACTGGACCTCCCGGCGGGTGGCTACTCCAGGGTCGTCCAGGGTGTACGCGAGACTCGTGCCGGCGACCGGAAGTTGTGGGACACCCCGGTAGTTCGAGGGGGGCTCCACCCCCGCCAGTTCCAGAATGGTGGGGGTGATATCAGTGATGTGGTGGAACTGATCACGTATGCCGCCGCTGTCAGTGATGCCGTTGGGCCAGTGAACGACCAGGGGATCGCGGACTCCCCCGCCGTGGGTGTTCTGCTTGTACCACCGCATCGGACAGTTCCCGACCTGGGCCCACCCCCAGGGATAGTTCGAGTGTGAACGAGGTCCCCCGATGTCGTCGAGACGCTCTACCGCGGTATCCGGGTCCTCCGCGACAAAATTGAAGAATTTCATCTCGTCAAGAACTCCGGTCGGTCCGCCCTCCTGGCTGGCCCCGTTGTCGGAGAGGACCATGATCAGCGTGTCGTCGAGAACCTCGAGTTGGTCGAGTGTCTCGACTAGTCGGCCGATCTGAGCGTCGGTGTGTTCTAGCATGGCCGCAAAGGCTTCCTGGAGGCGGCAGGCCAGGGCTCGCTCATTGTCGCTCAGGTCACCCCACGGCAGGACACCCGGATTACGGGGGGCCAGCACGGTGTCAGCGGGGATCACTCCAAATTCGCGCTGGCGGGCAAACCACTGGTCCCGGACCACGTCCCAACCCTCATCGAACTGCCCTCGGTACTTGGCCAGGTACTCGGCCGGGGCATGGTGCGGGGCATGGGTGGCCCCAAAGGCCAAATACATAAAGAAGGGACGGTCCGGGTAGACCGACTGGTCGTCGTGAAGGAAGCCGATCGCCTGGTCGACGAGATCCTCGCTCAGGTGGTAGCCCTCATCGGGTCGGGCTGGAGCCTCTACATGGTGGTTGTCAATGGTGAGTTCCGGGTGGAACTGGTCGGTTTCGCCACCGAGGAACCCATAGAAGCGGCCGAACCCGCGTTGGAGAGGCCACTGGTCGAACGGTCCGGCGGCCGAGGTGTCAGCCATGGGGGTCAGGTGCCACTTTCCGACGCAGTAGGTTCCGTAACCCTCGTCGCTTAGCAATTCGGCAACCGTGGCGGCGTGTTTGGTGATATGACCCCGGAGATGGGGGAAGCCGCTCCGCATGTTGGACACCGCTCGCATTCCGACTGTGTGGTGGTTTCGGCCCGTGAGGAGGCAGGCACGGGTAGGTGAGCAGAGTGCGGTGGTGTGGAAATTGGTGTAGCGAAGTCCAGCCGTTGCCAGATGGTCGATATTCGGGGTGGCGATCGTGGACCCGTAACAGCCGAAGTGGGCGAAGCCGGTGTCGTCAAGCAAGATGACCAGCACGTTCGGACTTCCCTCGCGGGGCACCGGAATATCCGGCCACCACGGGGTTGAATCCTGGTGCGTTCGGCCGATAGTCCCCTCGAAGGGCTCCAAGGTCGCTGGCATCAAGACCTCCTACCGATCCGCCGCGGGCGCCCGCGATGGTAGGCCTCGGCCGGGGCCAGGATCGGATCGGGCCGTATGCTCCAAGGAGGAGAAGGAGCGAAAATGACCTCCGAGTTGTTCGATGCTGAGCGTTGGAAGCCGGTCGAAGGGTTTGAGACGACTGATATCACTTACCACCGCGCGGTTGACCAGGGAACTGTGCGGATCGCCTTTGACCGACCGGAGGTCCGCAACTCCTTCCGGCCCCACACGGTGGACGAGCTATACCGAGCCTTGGATCATGCCCGCATGTCGACCGATGTGGGAACAGTGCTCCTTACCGGGAACGGCCCATCGCCCACCGACGGAGTATGGGCATTCTGCGCGGGAGGCGATCAGCGGATCAGAGGATCGGACGGCTATCAGTACGCCGCGGGAGACACTGCGGAAACGGTCGACGAAGCCCGCACAGGCCGTCTGCACATTCTGGAGGTTCAGAGGCTGATCCGGTTCATGCCCAAGGTGGTGATTGCCGTAGTCCCGGGGTGGGCGGCTGGTGGCGGGCACAGTCTCCATGTGGTGGCCGATCTGACCCTAGCCAGCCGGGAGCACGCCAGGTTCAAGCAGACGGACGCGGCGGTCGCGAGTTTCGATGGGGGCTTCGGCTCGGCCTATCTGGCTCGCCAGGTGGGTCAGAAATTCGCCCGAGAAATCTTCTTCCTGGGCCGTGAGTACAGCGCTCAGGAGGGTCATGCCATGGGTGTGGTCAACGCTGTTGTGGACCACGACGAACTCGAGCCGGTAGCGCTCGAGTGGGCAGCCGAGATCAACGCCAAGAGCCCTATGGCCACCCGCATGCTCAAGTACGCCTTCAATCTGGTGGATGACGGCCTGATCGGCCAGCAGATATTCGCCGGAGAGGCCACACGCCTTGCCTACGGGGCGGACGAGGCAGTCGAGGGCCGTGATGCCTTCCTCGAGAAGCGGCCCCAGGATTACTCGACCTTCCCATACCACTTCTGAGACCGAGGCCCAAGGGCCGGCTCGTGATAGTTGCGTCGAGGTGCGGTCATCCAGACGGTATGCGAGAATGATTCCCATGTCAGCGCCCACGACACTCCGAATGGACCAGGTCTCGGTCAAGCGGAACGGTGTTGTGGCCCTCAGTGACGTAACAGTCGCATTCAAGGCTGGTTCGACCACCGCCCTGGTAGGGCCGAACGGATCCGGCAAAACCACCCTCCTCGAGGTTCTAGCCGGGCTGATACCGGCGGACCGGGGTTCGGTGGTGGGACGCCCATCCGTAGTTTCCCTAGTTCGCCATGGAGTTCAACGACCGTGGCTCCCCCTCACCGTGGGGGAGGTTCTTCGGATGGCTCGATTTGCTCCGGGCATTTTCCCCAACCGTCTCACCGTCCGGGATTACGACGCGGTCGACCGTGCTGCCGGGCGACTAGAGATCGACGGACTGCTCGGAACCCAAATGAACGTTCTGTCAGGCGGTGAGTGCCAGAGGGTGATGGTGGCCCAGGCGCTAGCCCGGGAGGCACCGCTCGTCCTGCTGGATGAACCGGTAACCGGATTGGACCTGGCCAGCCAGGAAAGGATCCTCCAAATCGTGGCCGAAGAACGAGATGCCGGTCGTACGGTCATCCTCTCGACCCACCATCTCGACGAGGCCCGCCACTGCGACCGAGTTGCCCTTCTGGCCGCTCGGGTGGTCGCCCAGGGAACCCCGGACGAGGTCCTTTGCCCGGAGTACCTGAGGGAGGCCTACGGTGACCGGGTTCTAGGCGATCACCGCGACCACGACCACTCCCACGACCTCATCCTGGTAGACGACCACGGCCATGGAGGTCATTGAGTCGTTCGGGTCGTTCAGCGCGGAATCCC
>Ga0209752_1001312_pt1 | contig 12113 bp, 10 predicted proteins | sample METZYME_3_250m_FD_187548 | JGI IMG/M metagenome (GOLD analysis project Ga0209752, IMG submission 187548) | Marine microbial communities from oxygen minimum zone in mesopelagic equatorial Pacific - METZYME_3_250m (SPAdes) (version 2) | ecosystem: Environmental > Aquatic > Marine > Oceanic...
CGTTATCATGGATATGCTTTTTACCAAAATTAATAAACGCCGCAAACCGGGGATCTGGACAGCGCAAAACGGCATGACCATATCCGGGAATCACTCTGCCGCGCTCTAAACGGTCCCAGCAATATTGACGGAGTTCTTCTATGCTGGGCGCACCTCTGAATTCATCGCGGATATTCAGTACAAATTTCAGACATTCCTGATTTGCCAGACCGTGAAGCGGGCCGGCCAAGCCGTTCAGACCTGCTGATACTGCATAATAGGGATCTGACAATGCAGATGCAACTGTATGGGCAGCAAAGGCACTCACATTCCCGCCTTCGTGATCACAGTGAAGCATAAAGTATAGCTGCATCAGTTTATGAAAATCACCACTATCATCCGAAATTCCAGTCATATGGACAAAATTCCCGGCCCAATCCTGTTCTGGATCCGGAGCAATTCTTGCACCTTTGTTGAAACGCATGCGATAAATGCCGGCACCCAGGGCGGGGAGCTTCGCCAAGAGACGAATTCCATCTTCTAAAATGGCCTCCCAATATTCTGTCTTCGGCACACCTTCATCATATTTTTTACGGAACACACTTGTACCCTGCATGGCCATTATCCCCGTGTTGAACAAGGTCATGGGATGGGCATTATCGGGAAATTCGCTCAGGACCTTCCACACATAATCCGGGACCTCCAAATGAGCGGAAAATTCCCGCTGCAGGTCTTTAACTTCATCCTTGTTGGGCAACCTGCCGGCAAGCAGCAGGAATAATACCTCTTCCGGCAATATATGAGTGATATCCAAAAGGGGAATGCCCCTGATGATAAGTCCCTTGTCCGGGTCTACAGAGGATGTATCACATACAAAAGCTTTTATGCCTCTTAAACCCGAATAAGCCTGGGCCACCGTCACATTGCTGATCTGACGATCTCCATTCTCATTGATTAACGCTTTTATATCATCTCTTATGAGGGGTATTTGCGTCGCTAGTTCTTTTTTTAACAATGTCATTTTCTATCCTATTTTTGAAAACAGCGCGTCACCAGTCCGGAGTAGATTTTTGGGAAGAAGAATGTTGATTTTTGCGGCATTGTTTCCCCTGATTTTGCAATATCATACACATCTTCCAAAGATGGCGGATTGACAAAGCAGGCCACATCATAGTGGTGTTCTTTTTTCAACATATCCAGGGCAGGTTCATTCCCGCGCATATAGGCTACGCGATTTAAATCTGTTTGTTTATTGGAATCAATATTGAAAACCTTATTCAATACAAATACATGTAATATATTCGTGTCTAATTCCCGATAGGTCTTGCTCGTTTCTGGGAATTCAGTTTCCAGGATATTCCAATCCTTAAAATTTAACAATAAACCTGTATTCGATTCACGGTGGTACAACCCAAGCATCCCTTTTTCATCTGGTCTTGTATTCATAGCATCAAGGACAGCTGCTGCGCCAGTGAATTTTCTGATATGAAAGAATTCAGCCATATTATTTTCTATATTGCCAATAGCTATATTTACTCCCGAAATTATTCTATGTGTTGGCAGGATCTGCATTCCGGAATTTTTACTGTTTACCAGGGTGACCATTACCTGCTTTGCAGCGCCTGATTCGGGATGATCCGCTGCATATTGTAAGGCTGTTTTATAGCGATGGTGGCCATCCGCAATGATAAGCGTTTTATCCACCATCCCTGCCGCAAATTGACCGATCAAATTTTTATCCATTACCGGCCATAAACGATAATGTATATCCGATAATACTATATCTACGACTGGATCCTTTTCAATTTGCTTATAAATATTTTCCAGGATCATTTCATCATCACGGTAGCACATAAATATTTGCCCTGTGTTCGCGGATGTTGCCGCCATCAGCCGGAGCCGGTCAAGCAAATGTTTTTGAATTGTCAGTTCGTGGGGCAGCACAACCTTCCCCAGTTCAGTTAGTTGTAAAGAGCAGATACAGCCAATCCTTTCTACTGTCTGGTCAGATTGCTTAAAGGATTGCGATAAAATATAAATAGCATTCTGTTCTTCCTGGATTAAAACTCCATTTTTTTTCCACTGCTCTAATGACATGGCTGCATCTTTATACCGATCAGCGCCTGCAGAACGGTTTAGAATTGCACGGATGTAATTATACGGGGATTGATCATAATGTGAATTCTGCTCTGTTGCTGTAATTACATCATATGGAGGGACAATGACTCCCGGCTGCTCTTGTATAAGGTCGTTATGATACCGCCAACCGCGAAAAGGGAATATTTCTGCCATAAAATGTCTAAATGTTTAAAAGTTTATAATGTATTTCAATACAGTTTACGTGCTTCCTCAAGATCTTCCACAAAATCAATTTCCAGGCATGGAAATTCGGATACATCTTCAAAATGGACATCTATTTTTGAAAGCAGCGGCTGGATTCCAGCCTCAAAGTAATCATTTTTACCTCCAGCGGTGATTAATTGTTCAAGGGATTCCGCTAACATTTCCGTAAACGAATGGGATAATTTGGCTACACCTATAAATTCACCCAGACACTGGGCTTCAATAAGATCCTTGCCTATGTCTACTATTTTTTTCTCCCCTCCTTCAATGACCTTCACTTCCTCGCGCCCACAGGGCTTTACGTCCACAGCCAATACATTTTCGAAAGGTGAATTGACGACCTGCCGGAGTAAATCTATAGGGTATATCACATCTGCATTCATAAGAACCTGACTATCAGAACACAAGGCTTTCCGGGCAATATAAAGTGAATAGGCAGTATTGGTTTCAAAATAATGATGGTTGATAAGAAAGGTGAAATTCAAATGTGGGAAACTGCTGGTTACATGATCCATCAAGGTTTCACGGAGATAACCAATAATCATGGTTATGTCATAAATACCCAGGGCTTCCAGGGCTTCCAGCTGGTAATGGATAATGGGTTTACCAGACACATCCAATAGGCATTTCGGCGTATCGTAGGTATGGGGATACAGCCTCCGGGAGACACCAGCGGCCAGAATAACTGCTTTCATAGGGATGAAAATTAAGGATTCAGTGACAAATTTCTGACTGCAATTTCTACATCAGATCGGGAAATTTGTTGCAGACAAAGTAAAGGTTCTTCTTCATTACAGCATATGTTCTTTTGACAGGGACTGCAATGAACATTGTTATTTACAATAGTTGTTCTGGCTCCAAGTGGTCTTGTCATTGTGCTGAGTCCTGCACCAAAAAAGGAGACACTCGGTATATCCAGCGCGGCAGAAATGTGCCCCAGACCGCTGTCCGCTGCCAGGGCGTATTTACACAAAGATATGAGAGCAATTGATTTCCGTAGGGAATATTTACCGCACACGGATATAATTGAACTATTGTTGCATTCATTAATAATAGCCAAAGCCCGGTTTGAGTCTCTCTCACTTCCGAACAGGATGTAATTTTCTTCCGAATCATGGAGCCATTTTTTTAGACTGCTACTGGGTATTGTTCTTGAACCGGCCACACTGAACGGGCACAGTGCTATTGGCTGTTTTAATTCTAAAACAGCCAATTCTTTTTTTGCCCAAGCTACTTCGTCATTCGTCAAATATATTTGGGGGATTTTTTCAGAATTTGATTCTGGATTAATAAGCGCTAAATATTTTAGGGAACGATGCATCCTTTTCGCTGTCAACTCGACAGCGTTGGTTAACAATATGGATCGCAGCTGGGTGCTGTAACCAATTCTTTGCTCTGCCCCGGACCACCACAAGATTGCGGCACTTCTGAAGGAGTCTGTTAATGTATAAAAAACATCCAGATGAAGGGATAGCAATGATTTTCCTGTGCTGCGGGCGGACAGGAACCCGCTGGTATTTGACTGTGGAAGTGCAATAATCCTGCCGGCAGCGGGGTGATGCTGGAAAACAGAGGCTACCGAATCTTTACATACAATGGTGATTTTCCCATCCGGATACTGGTCATGCAGTTTCTGGATAAACGGCAGGGCCATCACTGCATCCCCGACCCAGTTCGGGCAGTAAACGCCGATATTCATTTTAAATTCTCTTCAATGGCATCTACCACCCTGGCAGAAGCCATGCCATCTGGTTTGTATAAATATTGGTTGTGGGCTGTTTGACGCAGGGATTCCATTTCGTCTGGATACTCCAGGGCAAATTGCACCCGGCCGATTACATCTGCCGGGTCTACTATTTTGTAAGCAAAATCCACATTCTGCATTCTCTCTACATCAAGTTTTCTCCAGAAGCGGCGGCGAAAAATTCTATGCTTTAACCTTAAGGAAAAACATTCCGCCTGGATGATCGGCCTGTTCAGGGGCAGAAATTCAAACATGGTAGAGGAAATATCGCTGATTAATACATCAGCTATTTTGTAATAAGGAATTATATCAAAGGTTTCATTTGGTAATAATTGTATAGAATCATGTTTTTCTGCCAGTTCAGAACACAAGCCGCTTTGATAACGATACCGGTTCTGCTCCCAGCTGAATCCGTGCAGCTTTATGACGATATTATAGTATGCGCTTAACACGGATAATTGGGGACAAAGTTTTTCAATCGAGGTAGGATAGAAACTTGGAGCGTATAAAATTGTTTTTTTATTCCGGTTCAAATTGAGTTTCTGTTTAAGCTGTTCAGGCTCATTCTCGGATATGGTATACAGTTTATCCAGTTTGGTAAATCCAGTGAGTACCAGATTAGTATGTCCCTGTTCCTTAAGCTCATGCAAGCGCTCCATAGATTCCACGGCCCTTATGTTGATACGATCATTAATATCCCTGTAGTAGGATTGTTTAAGACCAATGCCATGATACACCATGACCGTTAATGCATCAGGGAGCACAATCTGTTTTAACTGACCAATATTCCCTACCATGACAACATCGTATGCCTCCCTGATAATTTTCTCAATACGGTCTGGTTCACTGTCTGCGGCAACAAATACCACATCCAGTTCAGAGCAGGCCTGGCTTAATATGGTCTGCTGAACATCAGATGACCGCCTGGGCATTGAAGCATGGACAGTATAGCCGCCGCGATTCTTCAACTCTTCTACAATCGGCACAAAGTTAGGCCAGTAATACAAATGATGGGTTTCAAAGAGAACTTTTTTCACTGGTAGGTGTCAATCAAGAATTATGACAGCCTGGACAAAATAGCGTCCCGGGCCCGCTCAGCTGCCTTTCCATCCAGTTTATAGAGCATTTTCTGCTGGTACTCTTTCACAGCATCTAACCGGGTATGATTGTTGTTTAAGGCTGTCTCGATCATTCCGGGCAAATCCTTAGGCCGCTTCGTCTCAAAACAAAAATTAGCGATATCCTGATTCATTTCCCGGTTCAGCCGTTTCCGGTATAATCGGTATCGAAATAACCGATGGGAAAGCTTTAATTTGAAAAAACGGTTCACAATCACTGGTTTTTCCAGCGCAATCATCTCGTAAATAGTACTGCTGGCTTCCGTGAGCAGCAGGTCTGAAATTCTATAAAATGGGATAATATTGTAATGCTCAGGAGTGAGTAATGTGATATGATCATATTTATTTGTTAATTCATAGAAAAGGTTGCGCTGAGGCTTCAAATCTACCTCCCCGAATTTGTCCAGGAAATATGTCCATAAATGGGGCTTTAAAATGACATTGTAATCCTGCGTATACTCTCCCAGTCGTATTCCGATTTGTTCAATGGAACTGGGATAAAAAGTCGGGGCAAAAAGGATAGTTTTTTTATTTTTATCTAATCCCAGTTCCCTTTTTATTGCCTCATTGTCGATTCCAGAACCATTGAATAATGGATCCAGTTTTATGAAACCGGTAAGTACCAGATCCGTTTCTATGCCATGACTGCGCAGCTGATCTATTCTATAGGGACCTTCCACAAAGCGCAGATCCAGGCGCTCATGATTATCCCGCCAGTATGAAGGTTTTACGCCAATACCGTGGTAAATCATCCCCACCAATGTTTTATTGGTCACAAAATGGTCTATATCATAGCGGGACCAGCCGCAGATAAATACATCAGGATCCAACCCCTGTATGGAACTTGCCCGTTTTTTTTCATCTTTTTCAGAAATGACCTGAAGGCCTTTTTGGGACAGTATTTTTTCTGTTAATACTTTTTCTTCCTGTTTTATTCTACAGGACGTAGAAAGAAAAATTTCAAATTTATCATCAGACTTTAATAAATCAATTACAGGATCAAATTGAGGCAAGTGGTATAAATGATACACATCAAATACAATTTTGATCGGGCCGTTGGTCGACATGCTAATATTTATTGTTGTGTTGGGTTAATAACGCTGTTATGATTAAACCAGACATATTGCGTTTGGTATCGCCAATCTTAAAGCAACCTTTGATATGATAACAATAGTTTACGAATATTAGAGTTCCCAAATTCTTCCCATGGATAAAAGTTATTGGAATAAATATTATTCGAAAAAACTGGGGGTGCAGGAGCACTCCTCTTTCGCTGTCTATGTCCTCAAAATGATGTCTGACGGGGATTCTATCCTTGAACTGGGCTGCGGGAATGGGCGGGATTCCTTTTTCTTTGCAGAGCACGGAATTCAGGTATTTGCCCTGGATCAATCTGAAATTGTGATCAGCCAGATCAAGAAAGAAAACATCAATCCCAGGTTTATTTGTAAAGATATTTTGTCTGTTGAAGAATATTTTCCCTATAAAATCGATCATGGGTACGCCCGGTTTGTTTTACACGCACTCAACCAGACAGAGGCCGATAAAGCAATCAAAATAATGGGCAGGATTCTGCCCCCCAGCGGTATTTTTTTCTCAGAAAGCCGTTCTGTAAAATCAAGCCTATATGGAACAGGGCTGGCTCTGGGCAAGGATGTTTATGAAACAGACCATAAGAGAAGGTTTATACACAAAAATGATTTAATTCATCAACTTGAGTCTAATGGTTTTACAATAGAAAATGCCATTGAGTCCAATGGGTTGGCTATATACAAAGACGATGATCCTGTGGTGATCCGGATCACGGCTAGAAAAAAACCTCATAGCTCATAAATACAGACAAACAGTGATAATCTATAACGATTTCCTGTGATCCAGACTGTCAAGATGATTCATTCTCATGATGAATCTGTCTATGACTTTGTATCCTATTATAATAAATAGAAACCAGAGGACCGTCTCAGGCTGATCGAGGATAATAGCAAAGCTGATCCAGAAATAATAATCTATATGATTGAAATTGAAAATTTTCTTTTGTCCCTCAATCATATAATCAAGGGTAGAAACCTGCCTGTTTGATAAATCCTTAGCCCCGGGATTCACTTTCGTAGACTCCCCCAGAGTTTTATGCTCATAGAATGCATAAGACCAGTACATATAACAGATGATCAAATAAAAACCGGCCGCCGAAGGACCCAGCAGTAAATAATATGCAGGATTGCCCTTCAGGTATGCATGCCAGGATAGTGCGGAAAGAATAATCAAAATTGAAGCACCATCAAGAATCCTGTCCATAAATCCGCCCTTCATTGTGGCAATATTCCTGTACCTGGCAAGGTTTCCATCCATATGATCAAACAGGACTCCTGCCTGTAAAAGGACAGCTCCGGTTATAACCATTGATCGGTCCCCAAAGGCAATAAGTGCTGAAGATGTGACTTTTGACAGAAAAGTAAGCATTGTCAATAAATTAGGGCTGATCAATTTCCAGTCAGCGATTGCCGCAAGAATTATCCAGCTGACCGGATCTCCAAATGTTGCCGTCCACCAATCCTTTGCACTGCGGCTTTTCAGCAGCTGATACCGTTTCATGTATTTAGAAGACATAATGGGGAAAAAGATCCTTTAAGAAATTCAGCTTAACTGGATATGATAAAGACTGCCGTAAAGCCCATCCTGCTGGATTAAATCCTGGTGAGTACCTTCTTCTTTGATTTCACCATGATCAAGGACGACAATTTTATCTGCCTTGGTCACTGTAGATAAACGATGAGCAATCACCAGGGTGGTGCGGTCCTGCATTAAATGTTCCAGTGCTTCCTGCACCTGGCGCTCGGACTGAGTGTCCAGAGATGATGTAGCCTCATCCAGGATAAGGATGGGCGGATTGCGCAAAATGGCTCGGGCAATTGCAAGCCTCTGCCTTTGGCCTCCGGAAAGTTTAACTCCTTTTTCCCCAATGATGGTTTTGAAGCCATTGGGCTGATTCTGGATAAAATCATAGGCATTGGCAGTCTTTGCAGCCTTTTCCAACTGCTCTTGGGTATAGGAACTGATTCCATAGGCGATATTTGATTCAATGGTATCATCAAATAGGATTGTTTCCTGGGTTACAATACCCATTTTCCCCCTGAGTGATCTTAAATCGATATCGCGAATATCTTTTCCATCGATTTCTATCACACCCGACTGCACATCATAAAACCTGGAAACCAGGTCAGCTACCGTTGATTTACCGGCGCCGCTGGGCCCGACAAGCGCCACCACCTCACCCCTGGGAATGGAAAAAGTAATATTACGTAAGACAGCATCTCCCTCATCATACTTAAATCCGACCGCTTTAAATTCAATACCTTTTAAAAATTCATCAAGCGCAGGTGCACCCGGCTTGCTGATAATCGCTGGCGGGGTATCCAATATATCAAACACACGCTCAGCGGAGGCGATACCTTTTTGTATTTCTACACTGATATTGCTGAGCAGCCTGACTGGTCCCAAAACACTGAAAAGAATTAAAATAAAGCGAATGAAATCCTCGGACTCCATGGTCCGATGCACCAGCACATCCATCCCGCCGATCCAGAGCAGTACCACACCGATAAAAGCACCTATTGTTTCTGTAATAGGCGAGGCAGTAAGGCGCAGTTTGGCTCTTCGGAAAATAAGCTGGTAATAGCGATTTTGTTCTTCGTTAAACCGTTTTCTCTCGAATTCTTCTGTCCCGAATGCTTTTACGACCCGGATAGAATTCAATATCTCCGTAATGATTCCCATAATTCCAGCAATTTGCTGGGCTGTGCGCCTGGATTTCCTGCGAATGCTGCTGCCGATCCAAAAAATAATTCCTAATGTTAGAGGAACAATAATAAGGGCATACAATGCCAGCTTTACATTGATAATGAACAGCAATACAATAAAAGTGATTATATTAATCGGTTCTACTAATATTTTATGGAAACTGGTTCCCAGTGCCACCCGCATATTGGAAACATCTGTCACAACGATTGAAGTGAGTTCCCCGCTCTTTTTATTGTCAAAAAATGATAAGGATAAGGAATGAAAATGACTGTAAAGTCTTTTTCTGATCAAGGTGATCAGATTGAATTGTATATAGGATAGAGTAATATTTTTAATATACAGGAAAATATTTTTTATCAGGAAAACACAGAGAATCGTTAGGCAGAGTATCTTAATAGTTTCCCTGGGAGTATCCCGCAGAATGAGTTCATTGGTCCAAAATTTTAATTGGTCATTTAAACTTAATATACTTCCTGATAATTCCTGGTGATTGCGGATTAGTACATCAAAATCTGTTAATATATTGTTAATGAAGGAAGCGGTAAGCCAGATTGAAAGGCTGTTAAAGACCACATAAATCAGTGCGGACAGGGTAGAAATGAGAAGCAGCGGCCAATGCGGAAGGACCAATTTCCCCAGTCGAGTATAAATATTTTGCGACATGTAGTAAAATTAATTAGATAAGATCATTTTCCAACGATGAATTTCAGGCTGGTATTCATACTGATCATGAACAATCTTTGTTTCCATTACCATTCCAGTAATTTCGCCCATTCAGGTGTTTATTCCATATGAAAAGATTAACGGCAGTGTGATCCCGGACCCGCACCTTAAATTCATTCATGAAATCGGCAGGCATCTATATCCATATTCCTTTTTGCGCCGTAAAGTGCATCTATTGCGATTTTTATTCTATTACGGACCGTGAAAATTCCATTCCAAGGTTTATAAATGCAATTGTAAAGGAAATTGAAACCTGCACAGTGGATGTTTCTAACTGGAAATTAGAAACCATATTCATTGGCGGCGGTACCCCCAGCCTTCTAAATGGCAGGAACATAGAATCCATTCTCAACGCCCTTGAAAGAAAATACAACCTGGCACAGAAAAAGGAATGGACCATGGAAGCCAACCCCGGGGAGGCACCATTGGAGCGCTTAAAGGATTTCCGCAGCCTGGGCATCAACCGGTTATCCATGGGTGTGCAATCCCTTGAGCCTGACCTGTTGAAATTTCTCACACGCATCCATTCCGCAAACCAGGTATTTGAGACCTATGAGCATGCCCGCAATGCAGGATTCGAGAATATAAATTGCGACCTCATCTATTCCATGCCGGGACAATCCTGGGAAATTTGGGAACGGGATTTACTTCGAGTGTTTGATCTTAAGCCCGACCATATTTCCGCTTATACACTGACGTTAGAAAAAGGGACAGAACTTTACCAATTCGTAAAGAAAGGACAGGTAACCATGCCCGAAGAGGATCAAACAGGGGGATGGTTTTTAAAAACACATGGTATTCTCAATTCACATGGCTACTCTGCCTATGAGATCTCCAACTTTGCCAAGCCAGGAATGGAATGCCGCCATAATCTCCATTACTGGCGGATTCATCCCTTTCTTGCCTTCGGACCGTCGGCTCACGGGTTCGATGGAAGCAACCGTTGGGGCAATGTCCGATCGCTGGATCAATATCTAACACAAATTGAATCGGGGAATACGCCGATTTCCATGAAAGAATCATTAACTCAAAAGAATCTTACTAACGAATTGATCGGCTTTGGTTTGAGAATGAATGAAGGGATTGATTTGGCTCAAATTCCGGAAAGGTATTTAAACCAATTCAATACAAATCTTGAATCGGCCCGGCAAAAATGGAGTGATGTTCTTATTTTACGTGATTCATCGGTTTCTCTTACAAAAAAAGGGATGGTTTACACCGATGCTGTGGGGGTGGATTTGATGTTATAAGTAATAAAGTTCCTTACTGTTGATGCGTGAAAGCACAGACCTGAACATCCATCAACTGAATCACTACATTAATACGTAAAGTGCTTTATTTTTTCTCCTTCCCCACCAATGCGGGTCATAGCCTCAATCCCGATCTCGATATGCAGATTTACATATTTCCGGGTTACTTCCTTATCTGACTCTTCTGTTTTCACCCCTTCCGGAACCATGGGTGTATCAGAAACCATTAATAATGCGCCACGATCAATCCCATTTGCGAAACCCGTGATAAAGATTGTGGCTGTTTCCATATCGATGCCCATTGCACGTACACGTTTTAGATAGTTTTTGAATTCTTCATCGTGTTCCCATACCCGGCGATTCGTGGTATAAATCACCCCTGTGCGATATTCCAATTCTCTTTCAACCAATACCTGCGATACATGTTTATGCAGTTTAAATGAGGGCATGGCAGGAACTTCCTTTGGAAAATAATCATCACTCGTCCCTTCCCCGCGAATAGCAGCAGTGGGGAGAATAAAATGACCCAGCTCTGTTGTTTTTTTCAGGCCACCGCATTTCCCCAGGAATAAAACACCTTTTGGTTTAATGCAGGCTAACAGATCCATGATGGTGGCGGCATTGGCGCTGCCGATGCCAAAGTTGATGATGGAAAGCCCTTTCTCATTCGTTGCGGATGTCATGGGACCGCCGATACCATTCACCGGCACATTAAATTTTTCTGAAAATTTTTCGACATAGTTCTGGAAATTGGTGAGCAGAATCCATTCGCCGTATTCACCAGGGCTGGTGCCTGTATAACGTTTCAGCCAGTCTCTTGTTATTTTTTCTTTATTATCCATATATCAAAATCAAAAGGTAGATAAAAGTACGAAAATTAAACAATAAAGGGAGGGATTTAGCCGAATATATTATAACGAATAATATGATAAATGGCGGCCAGGCCATCCCGCCAGGTTATTTTCTTGCCATCATTATAGGTGCGCCCATAATAGGAAATAGGCAGTTCATAAATGCGCAGCCCGGCCCTGGCCACTTTTGCCGTGAATTCCGGTTCAAAACCAAAGCGGTTTGATTTGAACTCGATACTTTCCAGTATTTCTCTGCGAAACATCTTATAGCAGGTTTCCATATCCGTCAGGTTCAGGTTGGAAAATA
>Ga0209752_1001320_pt1 | contig 12068 bp, 7 predicted proteins | sample METZYME_3_250m_FD_187548 | JGI IMG/M metagenome (GOLD analysis project Ga0209752, IMG submission 187548) | Marine microbial communities from oxygen minimum zone in mesopelagic equatorial Pacific - METZYME_3_250m (SPAdes) (version 2) | ecosystem: Environmental > Aquatic > Marine > Oceanic | place...
AGGGGTTGGTCCACAAAGGGGGGGTGCCCTTAAAAGATATGGGATTGAAAATGTAGGGCAGCTCCTACATCATTTTCCCCGACGCTATTTAGATCGTACCAATATTAAATATATTCGTGAAGTTAAAATAGGTGAAGAGGCAGTCATCATCGGAAAGATTGCTTCATTTGGTATGCAGCAGGCACGACGTCGACGTTTCTTCCAAATGACTCTAAACGACCCAACGGGATATCTCACCTGTGTTTGGTTTAACAGCATTTCATGGATTGTAGATAAATTTCAGGAAGGAGACTCCATTGCCGTATTTGGTAAAATTGAATTCCGGAAGGGATTTCAAATTATTCACCCGGAATTTGATATATTGGAAGAAGGGGAAGATCCTGTAAACACAGGGAAAATTTTGGCACAATATCCTTCCACCGCAGCATTAAAAGCTGTGGGATTAGAGGGGCGTGGATTTAGAAAAATTATTCATGTGGCATTGGAATTAGTTGTTGATGAAATTGAGGATTATTTCACCCCAGAATTTCGGGATGAAGAAAAATTACTTTCTCTACATAAAGCATTGGAACAAGTTCATCAGCCGGATGACAAAAAGAATTTACAAAATGCCATTTCCCGCCTTAAATATGATGAACACTTTTTTCTTCAGCTTCTCATGGCGCTTAAAAGGCAAGCCAAAGAAGAAAATTCAGGACGTGTATTTTCACAGCGGGGTAAATATGAAAAGGATATTTTTGAAAGCCTGGACTTTACCTTAACCGATGCCCAGATTAATGTGCTCAAAGAAATCCGCAGTGATTTAGCCAGAAGAAGCCCCATGAATCGTCTCATACAAGGAGATGTTGGCTCTGGCAAAACCATTGTAGCAGTCTTGGCAGCAGCCATAGTCATCAGCCATGGTTCCCAAGTAGCTATTATGGCTCCCACGGAAATTTTGGCAGAGCAGCATTATTCCAGTTTTTTACAATTTTGTAAACCTGTAAATATTAAAATTGCCCTGCTCACTGGAAATCAGAAAAAAACCGATAAGGAAAAAGTGTATTCTGAATTAGAGTCAGGTGAAATCCAGCTGGTTGTTGGAACCCATGCGCTGATTCAAGAAGGAGTCACGTTTCAAGATTTAGGAATGATCATTGTTGATGAGCAGCACCGCTTTGGTGTAGAGCAGCGGAAAGCTCTTATTGATAAGGGGTATTCTCCAGAAGTATTGGCTCTTACTGCTACACCTATACCACGAACATTGGCATTTACTATCCATGGTGACATGCATATATCTATTATTGATGAACTACCGAAAAACCGTCTACCCATTATTACAAAAGTTGTGGAACCAGGGCGGATGGACCAAGTTTATGATTTTATGAAAAAGGAAATGGATGCAGGCCATCAATGCTTTGTTATTTATCCCATTATTGAAGAATCCGAAAAAATGGATTGGAAAGCATCAGATACAGGGTTTAAAAAATTAAGTAAAAAGGTGTTTTCAGATTACAAAGTGGGATATATCCATGGGAAAATGAAAAAAGAAACCCGTGATGAACAAATGGCAGCTATGGCAAATAATGAAGTTCAATGCCTTGTGGCAACAACGGTTGTTGAGGTGGGAATTGATATTCCCAATGCTACCGTAATGGTGATCGAAAATGCAGATCGATTTGGGCTGACACAACTTCATCAATTGCGAGGACGAATTGGCAGGGGCAACTCTCAATCATATTGCGTATTAGTGAAAAATAGCAGATCACCTGAAGCTGAGCATCGATTAAAAGTAATGGAATCTACAAGCAATGGTTTTAAGATATCAGATGAAGACCTTAAATTGAGAGGTCCGGGAGAGTTCTTCGGAACACGACAACATGGATATATTAAATCAAAAATTGCTAATTTTGTAGAAGATGGTCCTATTATTAGACAAACACGAAAGCGTGCATTCGAAATGGTTGAATATGACCCGAAACTACAACTTGATAAACATCAGAATATCAGAAAACAATTTAAAGAAAACTATCGGCATATGCTGGAGTTTGTTAATATCAGTTAATTCGAAAAGGGTAAAATGAAAAATCTCAATAAAATTTTAGCAGCCATTGTATTTGTATTTTCACTGGTAGTTTATATTTTAACTATGGCTCCAACCACATCCTTCTGGGACTGTGGTGAATTTATTGCCACCTCTGTAATTATGGGAGTTCCGCATCCTCCGGGAACTCCCTTTTATTTATTATTGGGTAATTTCTTTTCACAGATTCCCATATTTGATGATTTAGGAGCGCGAGTGAATCTCATTTCTCCTATTTTCAGCGCCTTTGCCGTCATGTTTTTATACCTCATTATTGTCCAACTTATTGAAGAGTGGCGAGGTGAGGCAAAAACTTGGCCTGACTTCCTCATCACCTATGGCAGTGCAATAATTGGGGCACTTACTTTTGCATTTACTGACTCGCATTGGTTCAATGCAGTAGAGGCAGAGGTATATTCAATATCCACCTTCTTTACCAGTATTGTAGTCTGGCTTATATTAAAATGGAGTACAAATTCTGGTCATGCAGGAAATGTTCGCTATATTCTTATTATCGCCTATATGTTTGGTTTGGCAATTGGCATTCATTTATTAAATCTACTTGCCCTCCCTTTTATTGCCCTTATTGTATATTTTAATAAATATGAATTTAAGGTGAATACTTTTTTAGCAACGATTGGAATTACTCTGGTTACCTTTATGATAATTTATCTTGGTATTATTAAAGGCATCCCCAATCTAGCCAATAGTTATGGTCTAAATATCCCCATTATTATAGTATTACTTATCTTTGCCGCTACTGCCTATGCTGTGTGGAAAAATCATAATCAACTCTCTACCATTCTCACTTGTCTTGTTCTTATTCTCATTGGATTTTCAACATATACTACCATTTTTGTTCGCGCATCCCAGCACCCCAACATAAATGAAAATAATCCCGACACCATTAAGGGTGCCTTAGCATATATGAACAGAGATCAATATGGTGATTGGGAAATATTAAATCCTGCCTTTACTTTGGGACGTGCTGAATGCTCCTATTCAAGTCGCTGGACAAATAATAAAAGTAATCCAACCACAGGTGAAGAATTGAATTTTCTATGGAATTATCAAATTAAAGAAATGTATCTCCGTTATTTTGCCTGGCAGTTTGTAGGAAAAGAAAATCATGAAGAACGAAGCTGGGATTTAGTATCTCTTAAGGGCGATGTCATCAAAAAATTACGCGGAGTGGATTGGGGTAGATATGGACTACCATTCCCCTTGCTCTTTGGTATATTTGGAATGATATTTCATTTTACCAGAGATTGGAAGCGAGCCTTGGCAGTGCTCTCTTTATTTTTGGCAACCGGAATCATGATTATTTTATATCTGAACCAATATGATCCCCAGCCAAGGGAACGGGATTATTCCTATGTAGGCAGTTTCTTTACCTTTTCCATCTGGATAGGTATGGGGGTTGCCGCGCTACAGGAGAAAATCAAGGAATGGTTGGAAGGGGTGGAAATTGCTGCATTTGTTTCTCTGGGTCTCACCGGAATTATTTTTATTGTTATGCCTTTTACCATGTTGGCAACGGATTTTAAAGAACATAATAGAGATGGTAATTATGTTGCCTGGGATTATGCCTATAATATGCTTAATTCCTGTGAACCCAATGGCATTATTTTCACTAATGGTGATAATGACACCTTCCCGCTTTGGTATATTCAGGAAGTAGAAGGAGTCCGTAAGGATGTACGCGTGGTAAACCTCAGTCTGCTGAATACTCCATGGTATATTGAGCAGTTGAAAAATAAGGCCCCTAAAATAAATCTTAATCTTAAGGATGAAAACATTGCCAAGCTCGACCCCGTTTTTGGTACGGCATACGCCCTAAATAAGTGGACAACTGTCTGGCCAGAGTTGAAGGCCCAGTATAACCAATATACTAAGGCACAATATGGGACGAGTTATTCAGTTTCAAATTTTGGCATCTTAAGTAAGTGGGGTCCAGTTGAGGCAGAAATTAAAGATGGTGAAAACCAAATAAATTGGGAAATTCGTCCCAAGTTGAGTAATTATCTGCGAGTTCAAGATATTATGATTCTTCAAATTATTGAAGATGCTATTAAAGACCGCCCCATTTATTTTGCAGTTACAGTAGCACCAAATAATAGAATGGGCTTGGATAATTATTTGGAGATGGAAGGATTGGTCTATAAAGTCACATTTGAAGAATCCTCCAGTAGCACCTCCATGCCCAGACTAAATTATGACCGAATGATTCAGAATATCACCGAAACTCCGGATTCCTCACAATTGATTATAAAACCGGATGACTATTGGAACCATATCAATGCGGGAAATGGTATCTACCGCTATACAAACCTGGATAATGGAGATGTGTATTTTAATGAAAACATCCAGCGCCTGATTCAGAATTATAGATCCAGTTTTCTTCAATTAGGTCTTCAGAATTTGTATTCTTCCGATGAAGGAGGTAAAGAAAAAACCTTGGACATTTTAGATAAAATGGATAATTATTTCCCAAATGATGTTATCCCCACTACTGATGCAGAACTGGATATTCAAATTGGGAGAATTTATATGCAGGCCGGGAAACCTGAAAAATTAAAGAACCGCCTGAAAACTGTACAGCAGCGCAAGGATATTTCATTGGAAACCCAAATGTATATTGGTCAGATTTTCATGAATGATTTTCAGGATTATAATGCTGCCATTGAACATTTTGAAAATTTATTAGATGAATACCCCTATATTCCTGATTTTCTATATACCCTGGTTCAGGCCTATGCAAAAGCGGAACGCAGATCTGAGGCGGTGGATGTATTAGAACTTTGGCTACGTTCTCACCCAAATGATTCTCAGGCAATTGACTGGCTGTCTATTCTAAATCCGCCAACTCAATAATGACACAGAGTTCCACTCACCCATTGGTGTCAGTGGTGATTCCCCATTACGCCGGTACGGAGATTCTTTCTGAATGTCTAACATCACTAAATAATTGTTCCTATCCCAATCTTGAAATCATTGTTGTAGATAATGCTTCTCCTGATGACTCTGTTTATTTTATTAAATCTAATTTTCAAAATGTAATACTCATTCAATCTGAATATAACCGTGGATTTGCCGGAGGCTGCAATTTTGGTGCTCAGCATGCGAAGGGTAAATACCTCCTCATCTTAAATAATGATACCATTCATGATCCTGACTGGATAGACCTGCTGGTTAAAATGATGGAGTCCAATCCAAAAATATCGGCTGTTCAGCCAAAAATATTAAATTATGATAATCGTGACTATTTTGACTATGCTGGTGCCTGCGGTGGATTTATGGATAAATATTGTTTTCCCTTTGCCCGGGGAAGAATTTTCAATACCGTTGAAAAAGATGATGGCCAATATGATAATCCCTGTAAAATTTTCTGGGCATCTGGTACGGCATTCCTTACGCGAAAATCTACTTTTGATACATTGGGCGGATTTGATGAAACCCTATTTGCTCATATGGAAGAAATCGATTACCATTGGAAATCTCAAATGTTGGGTAATGAGATTTGGGTTGAGCCAGCTTCGGTCATTTTTCACAAAGGGGCTGTGACGCTGCCTGTGTCATCCCCGCAAAAAACCTATCTCAATTATCGCAACAGTATGATATTATTGTTAACCAATTATCCAATTGGTACATCGTTTTATTTATTTTTCCCTCGATTTTTCATGGAATGCATTTCTCTAATAAAAGAAATATTGACATTCAAATGGGGGCATGCCTTCTCCATTATAAAATCCTGGGTTTGGATAATTGGCCATTTCAGGCTGTTAATGAAAAGACGACGTTTTCTAGCTAATAACAATATAATAACTCCTGATTTCAGATTTAAAAAAAGTATTGTAAAAAAATATTTTATTGAGAGAAAGCGAAAATATACCCAAATAAAGAACTAAAAATAATTTTTTTTTATATAGAAAATAACAATTAATATCCACCATGAGTAAAACCTCTCTTTTCGTTATTCGTAATATATGGTGGTTGGTACCCCTTGGAGTCGTCTTCCTATTTTGGGAACATGCTGCCCCAATACTTCTCATGTTGGTATTTGCCTTTTTGGGTCGTGTAATACTCCACCCCGTTGTTCGGCAAGTAGAAAAATTGACGGGAAATCATAATTGGTCGGTGATGATTGTAATAACATTGCTGCTGGTGTTTTTGATCATTCTTTCTAGTTCCCTTTTCCCAATAATTGGCAACCAAATTGTAGCCCTGCAGTCCTCCCTTTCAATGGCAACTCTGGCAAAATTTCAGACAAAACTCACATTGGTTATAGAAAGTATTTTACCTTCATTTTTATTTAATTTTTATACAGATGTAACAACTCAGTTGGACTCCGCATTTGCAGAAATTTGGGCAACGGGATTATCACACATTAAATCATTTATTGGAGGTGCAGGTTCTCTGGCTTTTGCTTTAGGATCAGCTTTTCTCTCTTTCTTAATAATCATCGTATTCATGATCATATTTTTACTGGATGGAAAAAAGTTTACCCACTCCTTTTTACATGCTGTACCAGGAGAACATTATGGTACTGCCAAACGAATGCTGGACAAAATATCACTTCAAATTCAAGCCTATATTCGTGGCCAGTTAATTGCAGCCACATCTGTAGGGGTAACCTCAATAATTGGATTATATATTCTGCAATGGATTACTGGAATATCAATCCCCTACACCATTCTCATTGGGATAGGAGCCGGGCTTTTCAATTTGATTCCTTTTGTGGGTCCAATCGCCGGAATGATTCCCGCTGTGATAGTGTATCTGGTAACAGACCAGGCAATGCCTATTCACTTCATTTATGTTCTTCTTATAATGTTGGTTTTTGCCATCGTCCAGCTTATCGATAATTTGTTGGTATCTCCCTATATTATGGGTGGAAGTGTGGGGCTTCATCCGATTTTGGTGATTATTCTAGTATTGCTTGGTGCGTCTGTTGGTGGTATTCTGGGAATGCTGTTTGTTATCCCAATTGCAGCCATTCTGAAAGTTGTATTAGGCGAGTTTGTCTCAAATTTAAAGAAATAAGAATCTAAATTCCTCAATAGTGGCTTCCCTGTTTACCATAAATCATAAAGATGAAAATACTTCTGCTCGTAGTGGTGTAATACGCACTGATCATGGAAATATTACCACACCTTTTTTTATGCCAGTTGGAACCTACGGTGCTGTTAAAACCCAATCTTCAGAGGAAATTTCCGATCTTCCCAGCTCTATTCTGCTGAGCAATACCTATCATCTATATCTACGACCAGGCACTCAAATTTTACAAAAAGCAGGTGGACTGCACGGCTTTATGAATTGGGAAGGTGCCATACTCACTGATTCAGGTGGATTTCAAATTTTCAGTTTGGAAGGCTATCGAAAAATCACCAATGATGGTGTCACTTTCCGTTCTCATTTAGATGGGTCAGAGCATCATTTTACTCCTGAAAAAATTGTGGACATCCAGCGCATTATTGGTTCAGATTTTATGATGATGTTGGATATCTGTCCACCAGGCGATGCAGACCAGCAAACCTGGATTGATGCCCTGAACACCACCACAAAGTGGGCACAGCGGGGAATGAAACATTACCGAGAAACGGAACCTATTTATGGCCACAATCAAGTTATGATCCCGGTAGTTCAGGGAGGTACTGATAAAAATTTGCGGAAACAATCAGCCTTTGAGCTCTGTGAATTAGATGCAGATGCCTATGCCATTGGCGGATTAGCTGTTGGTGAGCCCAAACCAAAAATGTTGGAGACAGTGGAGTGGATGGATGAGTTTCTCCCTAAAAATAAACCCCGCTATCTCATGGGTGTGGGAACTCCTTCTGATTTAGTAAGAAATGTGGCTCGGGGAGTAGATATGTTTGACTGCGTCATGCCAACACGAAATGCACGCAATGGTCAGCTTTTCACATTTGATGGAAAACTGAATATCCGCAATGCCAGATATAAAACAGATTTCCGTCCTATTGATGATAACGGAATTTCACCTATATCTGAAAATTACACCAAATCTTACCTGCATCACCTATTTAAAACTGAAGAAATTTTAGGCTACCGAATTGCCACTCAACATAATCTCCGCTTCTATATCCATCTCATGAATACCATGCAGGAAGAAATTAAGGCAGGAAATTTTAAGAATTGGGCAAAGGGGTTTTTGGAGAGGTATGAGGGAGAATAGAGTCTAGTTTTACAACTCGGAGAACTTGTCTGTATATTCAACTAATTTAGCAGCAATACCTTTTTCGGTCATGGAGTGCCCTGCATCTTGTACAATTTCAAAATCAGCTTCGGGAAAGGCTCGGTGCAACTCCCATGCAGAAACCATAGGGCATACAACATCATAACGTCCCTGAACAATCACTGTGGGGATATGTCGGATTTTATCCACATTCTCAAGTAGCCATTCATCTGTTTCAAAGAAACCCTGATTGATAAAATAATGACATTCAATACGGGCAAATGCCTCGGCTACTTTAGCATCTTCAAAAGCATGTAATGATTTCTCAGATTGAAATAGTTTGCTGGTGCTTGCTTCCCAGATTGACCATGCCTTGGCGGCTTCCAATCGTACAGATTCATCATTTGAGGTAAGACGCTTATGGTAAGCGGCTACTAGATCGTGACGTTCATCTTCCGGGATTGGTTTCAGATATTGCTCCCAGGCATCAGGATAAATATTGGATGCACCATTTTGGTAAAACCAGTCTATCTCTTTTTTGCGAATCATAAAGATGCCTCGTAAAACTAAAGCTTTACAGCGGTCTGAATGTGTAATGGCATAACTTAGTGAAAGTGTAGATCCCCAGCTGCCGCCAAATACCACCCATTTTTCAACTTCTAAATGCTCTCTAATTTTTTCAATATCTGCTACTAAATCCCAAGTTGTATTTTCTCTTAACTCAGCATGGGGAGTGCTTTTTCCACATCCACGTTGATCAAAAATAATGATTCGCCATTTCTTTGGATCAAAGTACTGCCGGTAAATGGGTTCAATCCCCCCACCGGGACCGCCATGCAAAAAGATGACCGGACTTCCATTGGGGTTGCCGGATTCTTCCACGTGAATGGTGTGCAAAACTGAGACCTTTAAGTCAAATTCGTTAAATGGGTCCATTTCTGGGTAAAGTTGTTTCATGTTTCCTTTATAATTTAATTTTTTTCTAATAAATTGGGCAGTAGCACAATGCATTGTGCCCCTAAATTATATATTGCCTCAACTTTTCAAACAACTGATGTGTGGCTTCCACATCCCGCATAACATATTCGTTTACTGCCTCAATATTCCCCTCTTCAAATGCTTTAGCCACAGTATCCCCTTTTACATCCCCCTCCTTTGGAGAAGGAATTCCAAAAGAGCGGCAAGCAATATCCATACTCACTGAATTATAATTATTCCAATTGCATAAATAGAGCATCACATCAACATGGTGATCAAAAGTAAATCGACGTAGATTGGTAAATTTTCGATTGGTAATTTCAATATTGTAATGGGCTGCCCGCGTGGTGAGAAAGGGAATATCAAATCCCATGCCATTATAGTGAACGAATTTGGCGCCTTGTGTGCTGGAATGATTAATGACCTCAAAAAATGTTCGCAAAGTAGCTTCTTCATTTTCCTCACAGACCACCTTGTCTCTAGTACTTCCATCATCTTGTAGCCAGCGCATTCCCACACAGAGTACTTGTCCGAAAAAAGGTGATGTGGATCGAATCAAAGATTCTACATTTTCAGGATCATCACCTGTTTTTTCGATTCGCGCCTGTATTTTTTTTGCAATAGCTTCTTCCATTTTATTATCAATGGGCGGCAATGGAATTGTTTCAATATCTAATATGAGATATGCCAAATAGTTTCCTTAATTAGGGTTGTAGATAAGACGGTTAATTTATAATAAGTTAAGTTAGGTTTGGATATTCATTTCAATACCCATGTAGTGGTGCAATTTTTCATCATTTGTAAAATTACTCATATTATTTATTCACAAAGACGATATGAGATTCTAATAATCCCCAATCCGTATAAGTTTTCACAATCATTTGACCATCTTTTGACCAGTAAAATAAATCCTTTTCACCTTTTCGCCCAGACGCAAAGGAAATGGGTCGGTCAAAATCATCAGGAAGTTCTAACTGTAATGCCTCACCAGTCCATCTTGATATTGCCCTAGATTGACAGGCTGAAAATATCACTATACAAATTATTATAGATATTGAAAATACTAATTTTCTCATTTTGTTATTTCCTTTCTATTAAGTTTTTATTGGAAAATTTAATTGCCGGTAGAATCGGCGGGCATTTCATCATTATTACATTGAACGCATGGATTTGTAAATACAGAAAGCTTATGAGAGTGGAGAGTTATAAACCCATGTTCATCTGTAATCCTTATAATAAACTCATGATCACCCTTATCTACGTCTCTCGGTGTCCATTTAAATAAATGGGCATATTCAGATAGGTTATAATAATTAAAGGATGCAGAGTCAATTTGAATAGATTCAGGACTGCTAAGTTTTTTTCCATATAAATCTTCCGCTGTAATGAAAGCTGCATATTCCAGCCCTACAAAGGCTTCTGTTGATAATTCAGATGTCAGCAATGGTGGTCTATAAACATATATCTGAAATGGAATTGCTGTCCCGGTATTATCATGTCCATCTTTTACCTGTAGAGTAAATTTATGCAGACCTATATCTGAATTCTCAGGCAACCATGTGATCAATCCGTTGTGGAGTTCTAAAACCAAACCATTCCGCAATGAATCTAAATGGAAGGTAAGGGAATCTCCGGGATTGGGATCATACGCCTCAATTTGCATTCGTAAAGTATCACCTAATTGAACAGTCACACTATCAGGTGAAGTTATAACCGGAAATGAATTAATAAATACTGGGAACACCTGAATAGCATCTTGGACACCGTCGTTAGCCGTTATGGCAACCATATATTCACCAGGATGATTATCATTTGTTTCCCATACCAAAAGATTATCTTCAATTTTCATTCCTTCTGGACCTTGTATCAAAGAAAAAGTAATTATGTTTTCTGCCAACGAATCTTTAGGACTAATAGTATTTTCATCCATTGCAAATAAGGGGTATTCATACCGCTCTCCTTCTGGCACTGCCACAACTGGTTTGCTGGTAATAACTGGAGGGGCATTCACATAAATAGATGCTTCCCACTGAACGGAATCAATTCCATCTGTGAGTTGAATTTCATAGGGATGATGTCCTAATTCAAATCCTTCCCAGCTCAAAACACCTTGAGAATTCAATGCCATATCAGTAGGACCGCTCAGCAATTTCCATTTTAATTCGGTATTAGTATTCATATCAAAATTTTCCATAGGAAAATTTAATTGTTCTCCTAAGGGTAAAATAAATATTTCTCCAGGTCTTGACGAGATAACAGGAGGAGCATTTACATAAATTTCATATTGTAGCCTAGAAGTTGCAATCCCATCTGTAACCTCTAATTGAAAATTATAATCATCAACTTGAGTTGGTAGTGGCACCCAATTAATAGTTCCAGCTGTATCGATTCTCATATTTTCGGGAGCATCAATTAAATTAAAATTATATTTTTCAGATTGGGATGAAGGTTTTAGAATAAGGCTTGTATTAAACATCTGATCTACCGTTGCAGTAAACTGAGTTTTATTCAAGCTTAAATCGATTTCCGGATGAACAGTAATTGTAAATAAAGAAGTATCGGATGTAAATCCGTCTGTTACGGCAATTGTAAAATTGTAATTTCCAGGGGCAGTATGTGGCAGCCAAGAAAATTGTGTTTTATGCTTCACGAGTTCAGCATAAGTAATTTCAACAAATTGATTATCAATGCTGGATATCTCTTCAATATTTTCTACAATTAATTCCTCATCTCCAGTTTTATCTGAAAATGATAAGGAATCCGAAGCCTGTATTGTTGCTACTTCACTTACTTCCGGATTTTCAATTATTGGTTCCTGGACTATGGTACTATCTT
>Ga0209752_1001325_pt1 | contig 12043 bp, 7 predicted proteins | sample METZYME_3_250m_FD_187548 | JGI IMG/M metagenome (GOLD analysis project Ga0209752, IMG submission 187548) | Marine microbial communities from oxygen minimum zone in mesopelagic equatorial Pacific - METZYME_3_250m (SPAdes) (version 2) | ecosystem: Environmental > Aquatic > Marine > Oceanic | place...
TTTTGGAGTTTCTTCTTTTGGAGTTTCAGCAACTGGAGCTTCTTCTTTTGGAGCTTCTTCTTTTGGAGCTTCTTCTTTTGGAGCTTCTTCTTTTGGAGTTTCAGCAACTGGAGCTTCTTCTTTTGGAGCTTCTTCTTTTGGAGCTTCTTCTTTTTCTTTCGGTGTTGATTTAACAGGAGCTTTTGCCTTATATTTTTGATTAAATTTCTCAACTCTACCTGCAGTATCTACAAAAATTTGCTTTCCTGTATAGAATGGATGAGAAGCAGAACTTACTTCTAATTTTATCAAAGGGTACTCTTTTCCATCTTCCCACTTAATTTTTTCTTTAGATGTTAATGTAGAACGTGTCAAGAATTTAAAATCGCTCTGAACGTCCTGAAACACAACTTCTTTATAATCTGGATGGATATCTTTCTTCATTTTTTAAACCTCTTTTTTATACAAAGGTTTGCAAAGCTATCAAAATGTTATTTTTTTACAAAAAATGAGTGAAATATTATTCTTAATTTAGCTGGATGAAGACATACTTCCGAATTCTATCCTATGCAAAGCCTTTTGGCAAAAATATACCTTTATATCTATTATTTACGGTTTTTTACATTGTATTTAGTATGATAAATTTCTCTGTTCTCATACCATTACTAGAAGTGTTATTTAATCAAATAGATGAACAGACTACATTAAATTATACAGAAATTGGAAATTTTCAAATTTCTTTGGAATACTTCAAAAGTATTTTTTACAATAATTTCAACAAAATAGTTGAGAGTGGAGGAAGAAAAGAGGCACTAAAATTTGTGTGCATTATCATAGTTGCCTCTGTATTCTTTTCAAACCTTTTTAGATACTTATCAGCAATTATAATTGCTAAAATCAGAGTAAAAATTGTAACTAACATAAGAAATCAATTATTTAATAAAATATTATCATTTAAAATAAATTTTTTTACAAATAAGAAAAAAGGAGATGTCGTTTCAAGACTTACAAGTGATATTCAACAAATTGAAAATTCAGTAATTAATTCCATTAGAGTATTATTCAAAGAGCCTGCTCTATTATTAGGTCTATTCTTTATTTTAAGTACCATATCTGTTGAGCTTACTTTATATACAATATTCCTTATTCCAATTTCAGGTGCTATTATATCGTATATTGCAAAACATCTGAAAATTAAAGCTACATATAGTCAAAATGCTTTAGGAAGAATAAACAATGTAATAAGTGAAAGCTTAGATGGGATCAGAATAATAAAACTATTTACTGCTAATTGGTTTGTTAATAAAAAATTCAAAGAAGAAGTAAACGATTATGGTAAACAAAACATATCGATGTACAAAAGATTTGAGTTAGCAAGTCCTATTTCTGAATTTTTAGGAGTAGCCACAGTAGCCGGTATTCTATTAATTGGAGGTAGCATGGTGTTAGATAAATCTTCTGATATTTCAGCATCAGAATTTATTGCTTTCATTATAATTTTTTCACAAGTATTAAACCCCGCTAAAGCAATAAGTGATGCTTTTAATACCATTCAGAGAGGACTAGCATCTGCTGACAGGACTTTTGAATATGTTGACAAAACAATAATAGTAGAAGAAGAGGATGGAACTCAAAAAATTGAAAAATTAGAATCTAAAATAAGTTTTAACAATGTTTCATTTGCATATGAAACTGATGAAGTTTTAAATAAAATCGATTTTAACATTAAAAAAGGTGAAAAAATAGCACTAATAGGACCATCAGGAAGTGGCAAATCAACAATTATTGATCTTCTATCAAAATTTTATAAAGTAAAAAAAGGGGAAATTAAAATTGATGGAAAAAACATAAACACATACGACACTTATAGTCTCAGGACAATGATGGGGGTTGTTACACAAGAGTCAATTGTTTTTCATGACACAATAACCAATAATATTACTTTCGGTAATAAAAATATTAATATGGAAAAAATTATTAATGCAGCAAAAATTGCAAATGCATATGAATTCATTAATAAACTAGAAAATAAATTCGATACTATAATTGGTGAGAGAGGATTAAAACTTTCAGGGGGACAAAGACAAAGATTATGTATAGCTAGAGCTATCTACAAAAATCCTCCTATATTAATTCTTGATGAAGCAACTTCATCTCTTGATTCAGAATCAGAAAAAGTTGTACAAAATGCAATTGAAAATGTGATGGAAAATAGAACTTCAATTATTATTGCACACCGACTAAGTACCGTAATTAATGTTGATAAGATTATACTTATTGATGAAGGTAAAATTGTTGGAATAGGAAATCATAAAGATCTTATCAAAAACAGTGAGATGTATAAAAAACTTATACAAATGCAAAATTTAAATTAAATGATGCAAAAAACTTATATAGCAATATTCTTAATATTAAATTCGTGCACTATGAAAAATATAAAGTTGATAGAACCTAAAGCTGAAAAAATAAATACCTCTTTAAGTACTCATAATGATGAAAGAATTGATGAATATTATTGGTTAAAAGAAAGAGATAATCCTAAAGTTATTGATTATTTAAATGCTGAAAATTCATATAGAGATAAATACATGAAAGACTATCAAAGTCTTGAAAAAAAATTATTTGAAGAAATTAAATCTAGAATAAAAGAAGATGATAGCAGTGTCCCTTATTTTGAAAATGGTTACTTCTACTATACTAGATATGAAACCGGAAAACAATACCCCATTTACTGTAGGAAAAAAGAAAATTTAGATGCGAATGAAGAAATATTAATTGATGCAAATAAGATGTCTAAAGGACACGATTATTTTAGGATTGGAGGAATTGATGTTAGTCCTAATAATAAAATTGCAGCATATGGAGTAGATACTGTAAGCAGGAGATTATATACTATTTATTTTAAAAATTTAGAAACAGGAGAAGTGTACAAAGATAAAATACCTTATACGACTGGTAGTGTAACATGGACAAATGATAACAGTGCAATTTTTTATGATAAAAAAGACATAGAAACTTTAAGAGAAGAAAGAGTTATGAAACATGGTTTCGGAACTAACATTAAAAATGATGAAGAAATATATTTTGAAGAAGACGAAACATTTAGTGTTTATTCCTATAAAACAAAATCTAACAAGTATATAGTAATTGCCTCTCAGTCAACTCTTTCAGATGAATACTTAATTATCAATGCAAATGATCATAATAAAAAATATAAGATTTTTCAAAAAAGAGAAAAAGGGCTAGAACATTCTATAACTCATTTTAATGACAAATGGTATATAAGAACTAATAAAGATAACGCTACCAACTTTAAGCTTATGGTTTGTAATGATAAGAAAACCTCAAAAGAATATTGGAAAGATTTTATTCCACATAGAGAAGACGTTTTATTGGAAGACATTGATGTTTTTAAAAATTTTTTTATAGTAATTGAAAGATATAATGGTTTAAAAAGAATAAATATTAAACCATGGAATGATTCAAAAAATCATTATATAGATTTTGAAACAGAAACATATTCATTGTATTCAAGTTATAATCCTAATATAAATACAAATAAACTTAGATATAATTTTTCATCACTAACAACACCATCATCTGTTATTGAATATGATATGATAACAAGAGAAAAAAAAGTACTTAAAGAAAACGAAGTACTAGGTGAGTTTAATAAAGATAATTATACTAGCAAAAGAGTTTGGGCAAATGCAAGAGATGGTAAAAAAGTTCCAATATCATTAGTGTATAGAAAAGACAAATATATTGAGGGTTCCAATCCATTATTATTATACGCATACGGTTCATATGGAATTACCAATAATCCTAATTTCAGTTCTGTAAGGTTAAGTCTTTTAGATAGAGGATTTATTTATGCAATTGCTCATATAAGAGGAAGTCAATACTTAGGAAGAGAATGGTACGATGATGGAAAAATGTTCAACAAAAAAAATACATTTACTGACTTTATAGACTGTGGAAAATTTCTAATTAAATCAAAATTTGCAGATAAAAACAAACTATTTGCAATGGGAGGAAGCGCAGGTGGATTACTTATGGGTGCCGTATCGAATATGGCTCCCGAGCTTTTTAAAGGCATTGTTGCGGCAGTACCATTTGTTGATGTAATAACAACCATGTTAGATGAAGATATCCCTTTAACTACTTCCGAATATGATGAGTGGGGAAACCCAAACAATAAAGATTCCTATGATTACATGCTATCTTATTCTCCATATGATCAAGTAGAAAAGAAAGATTATCCTGCGATATTTATAACTGCAGGATATCATGATTCTCAAGTTCAATATTTTGAACCTGCAAAATGGATAGCTAGACTCAGAGATAGAAGGACAAATAAAGAACCTCTATTAATGTACTGTAACATGGAAGCAGGTCATGGTGGAGCATCTGGAAGATTTGAAGCATATAAAGAAACAGCAATGGAATATTCTTTTTTATTAGCATTGCTTGATGATTAAAATAATTCATTGTAATATTAAACATGATAAAAAAATCGATTTTTAAGATATTTTTTTTAGTTGTTCTTTTTTCATGTAACAAGAAACATTCACAACCTAATATTGTATTTATCATGTCTGATGATCATGCTTTCCAAGCAGTTAGCGCTTATGGTCATAACCTTAATAATACACCAAACATTGATAGGATAGCAAAAGAAGGTGCCATATTTAATAAAGGATTTGTAACAAATTCAATATGCGCACCAAGTAGAGCTGTTATGCTAACTGGAAAACATAGTTTTATAAATGGTAAAGTTGATAATGTGCAACCATTTAATTGGGATCAACCAAATTTTGCCAAATTATTACAAAGTTCTGGATACCAAACAGCTTTAATTGGAAAAATTCATTTGCATGGAGCTCCTCAAGGATTTGATTACTCTGCGGTTTTACCTGGACAAGGTCATTACTACAATCCTGATTTCATAGAAAATGGAGATACGATAAGAATAGAAGGTCATGTTACTCCAATAACAACGAAACTAACACTAGACTGGCTAAAAAATCAACGAAATAAGGATAAACCCTTCTTACTTTTATACCACCAAAAAGCACCTCATAGAAATTGGATGACCGAAGAAAAATATTTAACTCTTTTCGATGATAAAACTTTTAATACTCCTACCAATTATTTTGATAATTATGAGGGTATGGGAACAGCAGCGAAAGAACAAGAGATGCAAGTTGATGGTCATGCAATGTGGGGACATGATTTTAAATTATTATCTGATCCAGAGACTGGAGAAAAAACAAATTTTAACAGACAATTAGAAAGATTAACAAACGAACAAAGAGAGAAATGGTTAGCCGCTTATACTCCGAAGAATGATGCCTTTAGAAAAGCGAATCTATCAGGTAAAGAATTAGGCGTTTGGAAATTCAATAGATATATAAAAGATTATTTGAGAACAATTCAATCTGTTGATGACGGAGTTGGAGAAGTTTTGAAATATTTAGATGAAAATAATTTAACTGAAAATACTATTGTTGTCTACACGTCAGATCAAGGTTTCTATTTAGGTGAACACGGTTGGTTTGACAAAAGATTTATGTATGAAGAATCTCTAAGAACTCCAATACTAATGAGATATCCAAAAGAAATTAAGCCTGGAATAGAAATCAATAATCTTATACAAAATCTAGACTTTGCACCTACATTTCTTGACTATGCTGGAATAGATATACCTGACGATTTACAAGGAGATTCATTTAGAAAAATTGTAAATAATACTTCTTCTAAATGGAGAAATGCTATTTACTATACATACTACGAGTATCCATCTGTTCATATGGTGAAAAGACATTATGGTGTAAGAACTGACAGATATAAACTAATGCATTTTTACTATGATATTGATGAATGGGAATTATATGATCTTCAGGAAGATCCTTCAGAAATGAAAAACGTTTATGATGACCCAAAATACCTTGAAATAAGAGAAAATATGCATAAAAGATTAATTGAAATGAGAAACAAATATGGGGACTCTGATCAACTTAATCAGATGCATCTTGAACGATACCTAACAGCTAGAAAAAGATAATTATTTTTCTAAATAACCTGGCCCTTTTATAAATCTACCAGAAAATTTATTTGTATGTTCACTATTAAGTAATACCGGTACTCCATTTACAAGAACATGACTTACTCCAACCGCAAACTGAAGAGGTTCTTCAAAAGTGGCTTTGTCATCAACTTTATTAGGATCAAAAATAACTACATCAGCAAAGTAATCCTTTTTTAATAAACCTCGATTCTTAAGATTTAAATTAGAAGCCGGTAAATAACTTAACCTTCTAATACCTTCCTGTAAAGATATTAAGTTTTCATCTCTTGAATATTTACCAAGAACTCTAATAAAGCTTCCAAAAGCTCTAGGATGAGTTCTAAATTTATTGCTTATATCGCTATATGTTCCTGCATCAGAACAAAAGGATACCCATGGAATTTGCATTTTCTTTGCTATATTTTTATCTGACATACTAAAATATATACACTGTATTCTATTATCATCTTCAATAACCATATCAATAATAGCTTCTTCAGGAGATTGACCTCTCATCTTAGCAGCTTCAGCTACAGTTTTTGCTAAATATTTTTTTGACATATTACTAGTCTTAAACCCTACCATGAGTATTCCTTCTGGGGGTTGTTCTGATAATTCTTTTCTTATATCTGCAAGAAGTCTTGGTCTAACTTCAGGATCTTTCATTCTACTAATCCATGCTTTATGTCCACCCGCCTGAACCCATGTTGGAATAACACCTGTCAAGCCTGTTGAACTTGCATTATATGTATATATATCTGCAGTAATTTTATGTCCTTCAGATCTAACTTGATTAACCCTTTCTATCAAAGAATCTAACATATGCCAATTTGATTCTCTTGAAGCTTTAAGATGATATATCTCTGATGGTATATTTGCTTCTTTTGATATAGTTATCAATTCTTCCAATGCTTCTAGAAGTTTACTATCTTCATTTCTCATATGTGAAATGTACATTCCACCATTTTTAGAAGCAACCTTACATAATTCAATAAGTTCTTCTGTAGAAGCATAATCACCAGGAGCATAAATTAGAGAAGATCCTATACCCATAGCCCCTTCTTCCATGGACTGTTTTACTATATCTCGCATCTTGTTTAATTCATTCTCAGTAGCACTCCTATTATCATAACCTACTTCTAAAATTCTTACTGTAGCAGCTCCTAAAAAAGAAGCTATATTAGTTGAAATACCATTATTCTCTAAAGCTTTCATTGCACCACCAAAAGTTGTATACTTTCCATCATTCCAATATGGACCAGGAGATGTTCCTTCTCCAAAAACTTCAAGAGTAACACCTTGTTTTATATCACTTAATGATCTTCCATCATCCATTAATGAGCTATACCCCCAACTGAGCATATTAATAAATCCAGGAGATATTGCAAGCCCTGTACCATCAATGGTTGTATCAGCATCAAAAACTGTATTTTCACCAACATATACTATTTTATCACCTATCAATCCAACAGATCCAATAAATGGATTTTCTCCACTGCCATCATAAATTGTACCATTATAAATTACCAAATCACATTTAATTGGTTCACTAGTACAAGAACATAAGATTAAGGAAAAGATTATTAATATTTTTATAGGATTGATATTAATCATAGCTAATTTTATTTTAAATTATTATTTAATATAATAATATTAATTATTAAGATTGATTTCATAATGAAAAAAGCATTTATATTATTTATAATAGTTTGTATTCCATACATTTCTTTTTGTCAAAATAAACAAAACAAATATTATAAACCTTACAGATTTTCAGTATCAGGTTTAACAAAATTTCCAATTGGTGAAACTAACAGTTATGGTTTTGATATGGGAATTGGAATAATGGGTGAATTAATCTATACACTTGATCAAAAAGCAAAATATGAAATTTCTTTAGAGGCAGGTTTCATGAGCACATTATCTTATTCTGAAAACTCTAATGACATTAAATACTTAATACCTGTAGGAATAAATATCCATTATTATTTTATTGATGAAGCATTTTCTCCTTTCATAGGAATAGGTTATGGAATAGAAAATTTTGATAATAAAAACAAATATGTCTTAAAGCCTACAATTGGCATATCATATGAAAAAATAAAAGTATTTGCGAGGTATGGAATTATAAGTGAATATAATTCTATAGAAATTGGAATTAGCTATTCATTCAAGGAAAGGCCTTGTGGTTGTTTTCCGACAAATAAGTAAAATTATTTTGATATTTTTTTAGGAAAAGTTTTTATAAATATTACAAGACCAATCATTATCATTGGTATACTTAACCATTGTCCCATATTAAGAGGAATGTCAGCCTCCCAATCAACTTGATTTTCTTTAAGAAGTTCATCCAAAATTCTTAAAGACCAAAGGGTAATCATAAAAATTGAAAAAATAAATCCATTGTTTATAAAAGATCTTTTAAAATACCATAATGACAATAATCCTATAAACAAAAGCATACAATAAAAAGCTTCATATAATTGAGCGGGATGTCTGGGTATTCCAACTGTATAGATTTCAGCATAATAATTATCTCCATTTTTGAATATTTTGTAGTCTAAATCTTCAGATGGATTCTGATATATATGATTTCTAATATTTTCATATCCAATTAAAAAATTTTTAATATCATTTTTATAATAGTTATTCTCATAATCCTCATCTAACTCTAATCCGTCTTTATAATTTATTCTAATAGTTATTGGAACTCCATTTTCATTTTTATTTCCTTTTCTTTTTAAAAAATTTATCTCATCTACCCTTCCATCAAACCTATACATTAAAATATCGTTTGTATTTCTAGCAAAGACAACACCATTTCCAGATTCTGTGGGTAAACCCAATATTTCAGAGTTCATAAAATTTCCAATTCTAATAAAAGCCCCTGCAAGACACACTACAATAACTACCCTATCTATAACCCAAAAGAAAGATTCATTAACTTTTTTTGCATATATAATTAATCCCAATATAATAGCTATAGCTGCTCCATGACTTGCTAATCCACCTTCCCATATGTATAAAATTTTAAGTGGATTAGATAAATAATAAACCGGATCATAAAACAAACAATGTCCAATTCTAGCTCCTATAATAGTTGCTATGACCATGTAAATTGTAAGACGTTCAACTTCATCTGGATTTCTTCCATCTAATTTATAAATTCTAGTCATAATGCTTGAACCAACTACAAAGCCCGAAGCAAAAAGAAGACCATACCATCTAGGTGAGAATCCTGAAATAATTTCTGGATCAGCATTCCAAAGAATATAAAATAACTCAATCATAATTAATTATGTTTCCAAAAAGCTGGAGTTAAAATCATTAAAAAAGTAAATAATTCTAACCTACCTATAAACATTAGTAAAGATAAAAACCATTTTCCAGCAATTGGAATACTACTGTATGTAGCATCTGGTCCAACAGAACCTATTCCAGGTCCAACATTTCCTAAAGAAGCAGCAACTGAACCAATAGCAGTCATAAAATCTACACCTAATAAAGTCATAATTACTGACCCAACAGAAAAAATAACTACATATAACATCATAAATGCCAATATGTTAAATACAACATTTTCAGGAATTTTTGAATTATTAAATCTAAGAGTAAAAACTCCAGATTGATGAATCTGCTTCTTTAATTCTATATACGTATTCTTTAACAAAATAACATGACGAACAATTTTAACACCTCCAGAAGTAGATCCTGCTGAAGCACCAAAAAACATCAATATAAAAAACAGAATCGTTAAAAACTCACTCCAACCTGTATAATCTGCAGTACTAAAACCTGAAGTTGTAATTATAGAAGCAACGTTAAATAAAGCAATTCTAAAAGTTTCTTCAACATTAGAAATATCATATTGTAATAAAGAAATAAAAACAAGTAAAGAAACGATAAGAATAAATAAAAAATAAATTCTAAATTCTTCATTATAAAATACTTTCTTAAAATTTAATTTGAGTCCAAAATATATTAAAGTAAAATTTGTTGCAGAAATCATCATGAAAAGAATTATTGTATAATGTATTATTGGTGAATCAAAATATCCAATACTAGCATCTTTTGTAGAGAATCCACCTGTAGCAAAGGTTGTCATGGCATGATTAACTGCATCAAATAAACTCATCCCTTCAGCATATAAAATAAAAAATAACAGTACTGTAAATGATATGTAAATAATCCATAATCTTTTTGCAGTTTCTTTTATTCTAGGTTGTAATTTATCTAGAGATACTCCAGGAGCTTCAGCAACAAATAATTGCATTCCTCCAATCCCTAAGAATGGTAAAATAGCAACAGCTAAAACTATAATACCCATACCACCAATCCATTGAGTAAGACTTCTCCAAAATAAAATTCCATGATCTAAAGATTCAATATTATTTAAAATTGTTGCTCCAGTAGTTGTATATCCAGAAACCGTTTCAAAAAAAGCATCTGTTAAGGAAGGAATTTGACCCGAAAGAACATAAGGTAGCATTCCAAATAAACACATAAAAATCCAACTAGACGTAACTATTAGATAGCCATCTCTTCTCTTTAAATCTTTATTTCCTTTATTTTTTGTTAAGTGATAAAATTGAAATCCAACTGCAATATTTAAAAATGATGAAATTAATATTCCAATAAATGAATTTTCATTAAAGTAAATGCCAAAGGGAACAGCAGTTAACATCAAAAAACCATTTATCATCAGTAGAATTCCAATGATATTACCTATAGCATTTAAATTAAATTTCATTTAAACATTGATTCAATAGAATGCAAAGATTCGTGTTTACTTACTATAATAACTCTATCTTTTACTTCAAATTCAAAATCACCTCTAGGAAGTAGTGGTTTGTTATTTCTAATTACACCGCCAACAACTCCCGATTTAGGAAAATCTAAATCTTTTAATTTATTAGTTAAAGCTTCGGAATTTTCTTTTACCTCAACTTCCACAACTTCTGCATCAACACCCTGAAGTAAGCTAAAATTTATAACTTCATCTTCTCGTATGTATTTAAATATAAAATTAGCAGCCAAATATTTAATATTAATAGTTGTATTAACACCCATATTTTGAGCCAGTGGTATATAATCTATATTCTCAACTTGAGAAATAGTTTTCTTAACGCCTGATTCTTTTGCCGCAAGAGCAGCTAAAATATTTTTTTCAGTTTCATTAGAAAGAGCAAGAAAAGCATCCATCTCATCTAACCCTTCATCCATTAAAAAATTTACATCTGCTCCATTTCCATTAAGTACCATGACATTTGGTAAATTATCTGCAAGTTTTTCACAATTTTCTCTGTCCTCACAAATTAATTTTATATTGTATTTTTTTGATAAATGTTTAGCAGTTATATATGCTAAATCTGACCCACCATAAATCATAATATTTTTAATGGAAGCATGTTTCTTTCCCGTTAATGAAAGAACCCGATCAATTCCCTGATTTGATTTTGCAACAAAATAGGCATGATCCCCTTCCTTAAATATATTATTTGATCTTGGAATTATAGTTTCATTTTTAATTTCACCAGTTTTATCTCTTACAATTGCAACTGTAGTAAAATCTATATCAGGATTTAAATGAGCAGTCTCAGCCAAAGTTTTATCCTTTAATGCAGAATTATCATCTATCATAATTCCTATTAAATACAATAGACCCCCATCAAACTCAACTGTATCTGTTGCTGCTGATTCTTTTAATAAAGTCTTAATTTCATTTGCACCCAACGTTTCAGGATATATAACTTTATCAATACCAATTGATTCTAAATCAAAAGTATCTTTTTTGTGAAGTAATTCTGTATTTGAAATTCTAGCTATGCATTTTTTTACTCCAAAACTTTTCCCCATTATACAAGCAAGGATATTTACCTGTTGGGAAGAAGTTACTGCTATAAGAAGATCACACCTACCAGCTCGAGCATTTTCTAAAACGCTTAGGGATGTAGCATCACCTTTTATCGTAGATACATCTAAATTTTTCGAAGC
>Ga0209752_1001328_pt1 | contig 12013 bp, 11 predicted proteins | sample METZYME_3_250m_FD_187548 | JGI IMG/M metagenome (GOLD analysis project Ga0209752, IMG submission 187548) | Marine microbial communities from oxygen minimum zone in mesopelagic equatorial Pacific - METZYME_3_250m (SPAdes) (version 2) | ecosystem: Environmental > Aquatic > Marine > Oceanic...
CGCCAACTTGGTTCGAAAACAGCAGGCCATCCGGAATATGGACACGGCGCCGGAATTGAAACCACCACTGGACCGCTCGGACAAGGAATAGCAAATGCTGTAGGGATGGCACTTGCTGAACGTATGCTTGCTGAAAGATTTGGCAGCGACATTGTGGATCACAACACATACGTGATTGCTGGAGACGGATGCCTGATGGAAGGTATCAGCCATGAAGCCGCCTCATTCGCCGGGCATTTGGGCCTCGGTAAATTGATAGTTCTATTCGATGACAATGGTATTTCCATTGATGGTTCCACCGATCTTGCGGTCAACGACGATCAACTGATGCGCTTTGGAGCTTGCGGTTGGGATGTTTCCTTCTGTGACGGACATGATCCTGATGCTATAGCACAAGCCATCAACGGAGCACATGAAGCGGAAGACAAGCCGTCCATGATTGCTTGTAAAACAGTGATCGGCTTTGGTTCTCCAAATAAAGCCGGAACTGCATCAACACATGGGGCACCACTTGGTGATGAAGAAATTGAGGATACACGTAAAAGTTTGAATTGGCCTCATTCGTCTTTCGAAATTCCGGAAGCAGTCGGAAATGCATGGCGTAGAGTTGGGGCAATGAAGAGTGCAAAAATGGAAGCTTGGCGCAAACGTTTGGATGATTCGGGGCGAAAGGCTGAATTTGAGCGCCTTATTTCTGGAACGCTTCCAAAAGGTTGGGAATCCTCTTTGTTGGATTTCAAGAGGAAGCATTCTGAAGAAAAAACAAAAGTAGCAAGCCGTAAAGCTAGTCAGGAAACTCTGCATGTCTTATCAGAAGCAATTCCGGAATTGGTTGGTGGTTCTGCAGACTTGACAGGATCCAATTTGACAAAGGCCAAGTCGCAAACAGCAATAACTCCAGGTGAATTTTCTGGAAGCTACATTCACTATGGCGTCCGAGAACACGGAATGGCTGCCACTATGAATGGCATCGCACTGCACGGAGGTTTTATACCTTATGGTGGGACATTTTTGATTTTTACCGATTATTGTCGTCCTGCAATACGCCTATCTGCCTTAATGCAGCAACGTGTAATTTATGTGATGACACACGATTCGATTGGATTAGGTGAAGATGGCCCCACTCACCAGCCAGTGGAGCACCTACCCAGTTTGCGTGCAATTCCTAATTTAAATGTTTACCGACCATGCGATGTTGTTGAAACAGCTGAGTGCTGGGCTGCAGCGCTGGCAACAAGTTCAACTCCTTCGGTGCTTTCCTTATCACGTCAGGGTCTGCCATGTCTCCGAACAGAACACATAACTGAAAATTTAAGCGCTAAGGGAGGATACGTTCTGGCTGAAGTTGAAGGGCCACGGGATGTGACGTTAATAGCATCCGGATCGGAAGTTGCGGTTGCGATCGAAGCGAGGGACATGCTCAAAGAAGAAGGTGTTTCCGCAGCTGTGGTATCAATGCCATGTTTAGAGAAATTTGAGGCTCAAAATCAAGACTACCGTGACCAAGTAACTCAGCCTGGAACTCAGGTTGTAGTCGTAGAAGCTGCGAATGAGCAGAGCTGGGGCAGATATCTAGGCAGGGACGGAAAATTCGTCGGTATGAGCTCTTTCGGAGCTTCTGCTCCTGCAAACGATCTGTACGATCATTTTGGCATTACAGCAGAAAAAGTTGAAGCGGCGGTTAAGGAGATTTTGACAGATATTTAAACAAAGAGCGAAACCTGTTGCCTTGAACCTTTAGGCTGACTTTGACATTACAATGAGATGAAACTAATAATTCTAAATGAGTCATCAGAAAGCTAATTCAGAAACCTTATAACTTTTAAACTGAGATTTTATCATGGCTTTAATATCCTTAAGACAATTACTTGATCATGCGGCGGAAAAGAACTATGGAGTTCCGGCTTTTAATGTCAACAACATGGAACAAATTCAAGCAATCATGAAGGCAGCAAAGGCTACTGATTCGCCTGTGATTTTGCAGGCAAGCCGTGGCGCACGTGCCTATGCTGGTGATATTTTTTTACGTCACTTGTTTGATGCTGCAGTAGAAATGTATCCTGATATTCCAATTTGTATTCACCAGGATCATGGAAACAATTTAGATACATGTCTTTCAGCAATGGCAAATAATTTTACCAGTGTAATGATGGATGGATCCTTGGAAGAAAATGCTAAAACACCTGCTTCATATGAATACAATGTTAACATCAGTAGTAAAGTTACTGAAGTTGCACATAAGATTGGTGTTTCAGTAGAAGGGGAACTTGGATGTTTGGGCTCACTAGAGACCGGTGAAGGTGAGAAGGAAGACGGACATGGTTTTGAAGGCAAATTATCGCATGATCAACTACTGACTGACCCTGATCAAGCCAAAGATTTTGTAAAGAAAACACAAGTTGATGCTCTCGCTGTAGCGATAGGAACTTCTCACGGTGCCTACAAGTTTACCAGGAAACCTGATGGAGACATACTTGCGCTAAATGTTGTCAAAGCTATTAACAAAAGACTTCCAAGCTTGCACATGGTTATGCACGGCTCGAGCTCAGTTCCGCAGGAATTACAGGACATCATCAATGCCAATGGTGGAGAAATGCCTCAGACATGGGGCACACCTGTGGATGAAATTGTCGAAGGAATTAGACACGGAGTCCGGAAAGTGAATATCGATACCGATTGCCGCATGGCTATTTCTGGACAAGTCCGGAAAATTTTACTAGAAAAGAAAACAGAATTTGACCCACGCAAGTTCACGCTTCCTGCTACAGCTGCCATGCAGGAGGTTTGTGAATCACGTTATGAATCGTTTGGGACTGCAGGGAATGCGTCAAAGTTAAAACCCCTTCCTTTGGCAGCAATGGCTGAACTATATAGTTCAGGTGAACTGAATCAGAAAATAATATAACGTTATGGTAAGATCAAACTTAAAACAAACTTAGTTTGTGGTCCTTTACAGTGGTTATCTTATGGGTTAGGGCAAGATATTTTTGACTCAGTATCACCATAGATGGCTAGACATTTTACTTGATCCCTGTAAATCAATTTTGTTGAACATGAATACATATTAAACTAAGCAAAAGGAAATAACATGTCTGAGAATCAATACAGTGCAGGTGTTAGGGATTATCGTGAAACCTATTGGGAACCTGACTACACACCAAAGGAAACAGATCTGCTTGCCTGTTTCAAAATTGTTGCACAGGCTGGTGTGCCTAGAGAAGAAGCTGCTGCTGCCGTGGCAGCAGAATCTTCCACTGGTACATGGACGACCGTCTGGACAGACCTGCTTACTGATCTTGACTATTATAAGGGTCGGGCATACTCGATTGAAGACGTAAGTGGAGATGAAAATGCATTTTATGCATTTGTTGCCTATCCGTTGGACCTCTTCGAAGAGGGCTCAGTAGTAAATGTACTTACGTCACTTGTAGGAAACGTCTTCGGTTTCAAAGCAATACGATCACTACGCCTTGAAGATGTACGCTTCCCTCTGCATTATGTACTTACCTGTGGAGGCCCGCCTAACGGAATCACGGTAGAGCGGGATGTAATGAATAAGTATGGACGACCTTTGCTTGGCTGCACGATTAAGCCCAAGCTCGGATTGTCCGCAAAGAATTATGGACGTGCGGTATACGAATGTCTGCGTGGAGGACTCGATTTCACTAAGGACGATGAAAATGTAAACAGCCAGCCATTCATGCGCTGGCAGCAGCGTTTCAATTTTGTTGCTGATGCAGTTCACCTTGCTACAAAAGAAACGGGAGAACGCAAGGGGCATTATCTGAATGTGACTGCACCGACTGTTGAGGAGATGTACAAACGGGCGGAACATGCGAAATCTTTGGACATGCCTATTATAATGCATGATTATCTTACAGCAGGTTTTACCGCGAACACCTCATTGGCAAACTGGTGTCGTGATAACGGAATGCTGCTGCATATACACCGTGCCATGCATGCGGTTATTGACCGGAATCCCTATCACGGAATTCACTTCCGTGTGCTTGCAAAGTGTCTTCGTCTTTCAGGAGGTGATCATTTGCATTCAGGCACAGTGGTAGGCAAACTGGAAGGCGACCGGGAGGCTACCCTTGGCTGGATTTCAATGATGCGAGACAGTTATGTAAAGGAAGATCGAAAACGCGGTATCTTTTTCGATCAGGACTGGGGACACATGCCTGGAATGCTGCCTGTTGCTTCAGGTGGTATTCACGTCTGGCACATGCCAGCTCTGGTTTCAATATTTGGCGATGACGCGGTATTACAATTCGGTGGTGGTACGCTTGGGCATCCATGGGGAAATGCTGCCGGTGCTGCAGCAAACAGAGTAGCCTGTGAAGCCTGTGTTGAGGCACGTAACAACGGCCGTAATTTGGAAAAGGAATCCAGGGAGATTCTTACAGAAGCCTCACAACACAGTCCTGAACTAAAAGCTGCCATGGAAACCTGGAAGGAAATCAAATTCGAATTTGACATTGTTGACAAGCTTAATTAACAAGAAAGGAATAAAATGAGCAACATCCAAGATTATCCTTCGCGCATAGGAGAGCGAAGCAGTCTAAAACTGGGTACATTTTCCTACCTCACCCAAATGAATTCCGATCGTCTGCGTAAGCAGATTGATTATCTTGTTCGTCAAAATTGGGATGCGGCCCTGGAACATGTCGAACCTGAACGCGCTGGCTCAAATTACTGGTATCTATGGAAACTTCCTTTGTTCGGTGAAAGAAATGCGGATGTGATACTTGATGAAATAGAAGCCTGTAAAACTGCAAATCCGGGACATCATGTCAGACTTATCGGCTATGATAAACTCAGGCAGACTCAGGGCACTGCAATGGTCGTACACAGAGGAGATTGAATTATTACAGGCAAATGACTCCCATAAAAATTTCTCCATCAATTCTATCTGCGGATTTTTCACATCTTGCAGAGCAGGTTCGTGAAGCGGAAGACGCGGGTGTGGATTATATCCATGTGGATGTGATGGACGGGCATTTTGTCCCGAATATTACCATTGGCCCACTGATAGTCAAAGCCTTGCGACCTATTACCAAGCTGCCGCTGGATGTGCACTTAATGATTGAGAATCCGGAACGTTATATTGAGGATTTCAGTAAAGCCGGAGCAGATATAATAACTGTTCACCAGGAGACGTGTCCCCACCTGCATCGCACTATTCAGCAGATTCACGATTTAGACATCCGGGCCGGTGTCAGCATAAATCCCTCTACCCCTGTGAGTACTTTGGATGAAATCATCTCTGAAGTTGATCTTGTGCTGGTGATGTCAGTCAATCCTGGATTTGGCGGCCAGTCGTATATTGCTTCATGCACGGGTAAAATCCAAAAGTTGCGTGAAATGCTGGACCAATGCGGTTCATCCGCGGATTTAGAGGTGGATGGAGGTGTCAATGTTAATACAGTCAATGAGGTTATTGGCGCAGGAGCTAATGCCTTTGTTGCCGGTTCTGCAGTCTTTAACGACAAACAAAGTGTTGCAGAAAATGTGCGTCTTCTCCGAGATAAGATAGCTTCTTCCTGATTTCAGGCAACCTACATTTTTTCCCAGTATCAAAAAAACTGGAATCTTTCCCAAAAATGAGGGATAGTCAACTTCAGATATTTCCTGTCTGACTAAGAATTTTCTTCTCAACTGCTATTCCTTGGATTTCCCGTGTCAACTAATTCCTGCCTCAACATCGTTATTGCCGACAAGAACTCACTGCTGGTCGGAGGTCTGACAGAAATGTTTAAGCAGGATGTGCGTTTTGATGTACGTGCTACTGCGACTGATGGAGAATTGTTTTTGAAGTTGGTTGATCGTATATGTTTTGATGTAGGGATTATTGGCTGGAAGATGCCTTATTCCGATGGTCGTCAGGTTCTCACTAACCTTCGTGAACGAGAAAGTTCGATACGCGTGGTTGTTTATAGTGGTGCAAATGTAGCCAGACAAGTTTGTCTGTTGGGCGGAGCTGGTTTTTACTCAAAATCAAAACCTCCAGATGGGTTAATTGATGTAGTCTGTCAGGTGGGACAGGGGAACAGTGTTTTTCCATATGAAAAGCATGAAGCCAAAACTGACCTTCGTCTTTCAAGTTTGACTTCAAGGGAACTTGAGATTCTTGAAATTTTGTCTTTGGGTTATTCCAATCGGAAAATTGCCAGCAAATTTGAAATCTCTGCTAACACAGTCAAATTCCACCTTAAAAATATTTATGAAAAGGCCCAGGTGGATAACCGCACTCAAGCGGTTGCTTTCTATAACCAATTATACAAAGAGGAATTGTGATCAAAACATTTATCTTTGCACTGGTTATATTAACGGCCAGCACTGTTTAAGCTGCCGAAGGACTGTAGACTTATATCTTGCTCGGCAACGGCGGACAGTCAATTGAGGAGATAAATTAAGCCTTGTCAGCTGCACTTACGGTTTCCGGTTTTGAGGTACTGGATCAATATGCTCCAGCCGAATCTCCAGAATGCAGTGTTCTTGTTGTTTCGCATTCGAAACTTTTAATAACCTTTTCTCCCTTACGTGTCGCCATGCCGGTTTTTTTCAACAATCAGAGTGGGCTTAATTTTCATAAATTGACAAACTCAGATCTCTCTGTAGAATACGGAATATTTGGGGAATGCATACCTACAGGAAGAGTTTTCAAAAGCGGAGGCTGCTATTAGCACTATAAGCAGAAAAATAGGAAAGTGGATCCAGAATAAATATCAAAATGTGGAACTCAATAAAGGATATGTCTCAACCTAAGAATTTTTTCAGAAGGATCTTCTGGGTATTTCAGGAGGACTTATGAACTCATCAATAAAAAGACATCACATTGACCTGCAAGATGAACCGGTACTGCCTGTGAGCAAGCGAGGAACAGAGATTCTGAGTGACCCTTTGCTGAACAAAGGTACAGGATTCCCGGACAGCGAACGTGACGAGCTGAGCTTAAAAGGGTTAGTGCCACCTCAAGTTGTGAGCATTGATGATCAGGTGCGGAGGGTGATGGAAAATTATCGTCGAAAAACTAGTGATTTGGAGCGCTATATTCATCTTGAAGCGCTTCATGATCGAAATGAAACTCTTTATTATCGGGTATTACTGGAGTACATTGATGAGTTGACACCCATCATTTACACGCCGGTAGTGGGACAGGCCTGTCAACATTTCGGTCATATCTACCGGCGGACACGCGGGATGTATTTTTCGTCCAGTAACCGTGGTCATTTCAGGGAGATGGTCAAAAATTGGCCCGAAGAAGAAATTGACATTATTGTGGTTACGGACGGAAGCCGCATTCTTGGCTTAGGTGATTTGGGCAGCAATGGTATGGGTATTTCCATAGGTAAGTTGTCGCTCTACGTGGGATGTGCGGGGATTTATCCCAGCAAAACATTGCCTGTTATGCTGGATGTGGGAACCAACAATAAAGATTTGCAAAACGATGTTTTCTATCTGGGGGAAAGGAATGACCGGTTGGTGGGCGAAGAATTTGACGGAATGGTTGAAGAATTTGTCAATGCAGTCACCGAACGCTGGCCGGAAGTGCTTATCCAGTTTGAGGATTTCACCAATGACCATGCATTTCCTTTGCTAGAACGTTATCGTGAGCGAGTGTTATGTTTTAACGATGACATTCAGGGCACAGGAGCCGTTACCTTAGCTGGAATCCTTAGCGGTTTACGGGTTACCGGAGAACGTTTGTCAAAACAGCGTTTTGTCTTTCTTGGGGCAGGTTCTGCAGGTGTAGGGATTGCGGATATGATTGTATCCGGCATGGTCGAAGAAGGAATGAGTGAAAGTGAGGCTAGGAAACAATTTTGGTTGGTTGATTCAAAAGGACTGGTTACACAAAGTAGGATCGATGAATTAGCAGTTCACAAAATACCATATGCGCAAAACGGAGAGTTTGTTAGTTCACTTCAGCAAGTGGTTCGTCAAGTAAAGCCAACTGCATTGATTGGAGTCAGCCAACAGGCAGGATCTTTTACTGAGGAAGTGATCAAGGAGATGCAGAGCCACGTTTCTCGACCGTTGATAATGGCACTCTCGAACCCAACTTCACAATCAGAGTGCACTGCCGAACAGGCATTTCGCTGGACAGATGGTCAAGTTTTGTTCGCTAGTGGGAGTCCGTTTTCGCCGGTCACATTCGGTGGAAAAGTTTTTGTGCCAGGACAAGGTAACAATATGTATATTTTCCCAGGAGTTGGGCTGGGAGCAATTCTCTGCAATTCCCGCCAAGTTACCAACAGCATGTTTTATGCTGCAGCGAAAACACTGTCGGCACTTGTTACTCCTGAAGAACTGGAGGTAGGAAAGCTCTATCCGGATTTGAAGACCATTCGGGAAATTTCCTCACAGATTGCCGCTGCCGTGTGTGAAGTTGCTTTTAAAGAAAATCTGGCTCAAATTGAACGGCCGGAAGATTTACTGAATTATGTAAAACAGAGAATGTATCAACCGCATTATTTGCCTTACAAAGCGGTCTAGATTTTGGGTTTTGTCAACCATGACGCCCATCAATCCTGGGTGCAGCGAGAATGGGGAAATAGTTCCAGAGGAAAAAGGCGAAAGCAAGAATCCAAACACTGCCGGAGAGTAAAATCAAAGTTCCGTGGTCGGAGGGAAAAAATACGGGTGTTGCAACACGCACTAGCGAAGAAACATTCGGTAAAACAATAGCTAAAATTGTCAGCAGTGGCGGCTGGAGGGGACGTCCGGAATGTCCCAATGAGACCCGTGCCATCATGCCAAGTGTGACCATGTCAATTCCTCCGGTGGTGAATACGTGTGTGGCCAGAAAAGGCAGTATACCTCCGAATTTTGCCTGGGCTGTCGGCCCATATCCCACAACAAGCAAGTCATAACCAAGATGGAGCACCCATAGCAGAGGCGTTTCCCAGATTCGTGAATCATGCCAACCGATAAGACGAAGTGCGTGAAATATCATTACCAAACCGGCAAGAATTACGAGTAATTCTGGAGGAAGATTAAGAACTTACCCGAATATCAGCGCAATCGATAATCCAACTGCTCCAAATTCAATTGGCTTCCTGATTTGTGTGGCTGCTTCTGAGAGAGCACTTTGCGTGAAAAACGGAATAACTCTGCCACCCATCAAAACTATCATCAGGATGATAAGATTCAGCATCATCGTTGTGCCAAAATCTGCGTCAGTAACGGTAAAACCAAAATGTCTCAGATGCACTTCTGCATTTGCGAGAGACATCACACCAAGGACCACCAGGTAACCGTAGTTGCGAGTGTTTTTACAGCAAACAATTGGAATTCCGATGCCAGTCAATAAAATTGGTAAAAACCCCCAGTCTGTTCAGGCAATCAGCTATTAGGGAATGGATTGAGGAAAAAAAGGAAAGATTCGTCCGGAAAGCCATAAGACGACAAGTGCCACAAGAGATTTCCCGGCAGGCATAGGATGGTTGATCCAATTGCGGACAGCAGTCAGCAGGAACAAGGCGATGACTGCTACAGCGCAGCCGAACAGCATTTCGTGACTGTGCCAGTTGGTAGGATCATAACAAATTGGAAGTAGTTTCCCCCAGTGGTAACTAATAATCTGCAGGTGCATTAACAGTGAGGCAGACAGTCCTGCTAACAAAAAGGACGGGAGAAATCCCAGTCCGAGCAGTGCCATTTTACTCGCGACGTTCTCCTACTTTTTCATCCGGCCGTGTGACCTCACTGATACGCACACCGTAACGCTCATTGACCACGACTATTTCTCCACGTGCCATTAACTGGTCGCCGACAACAATATCCATGGGTTCTCCGACTATTTTTTCAAACACCACCATGCTGCCTTTTTTCAGATTAAGCACATTTTGTACTTCCATCACAGTTCGTCCAATTTCGACGATCACAATCAAGGGCACATCTTCAATGAATTTTACCGAATGAAAAATTTCTTCATCTTCCTCGGCTCCAAATGCCAGCATCAGCCTTCCCTCTGCAATTGGTGTTTATTCATAAGTGTTTTTCAGGCGCAAAAGCACGCCAACCTTTGAGCGGGTCGGCACGGATTTCTGTGAGAATAGTTTGTGCAGATTATGTGCCTCTTCCGGAAGTGTTAGCAGGACTTCAAACAAGATTTTCCATAATGTATCGACGACGGTCGGCCGTATTAGTTCCCATATAAAAGTTCAGTAATTCTGGAATTTCGTGAGTATGTTCCACGCCAACCGGAACGGCCCGCATGTTTTTTCCAATAAACTGTCCGAACTCATTAGGTGAAATTTCACCCAGCCCCTTAAAGCGCGTCACCTCAAAGTGTGGCCCTTTCTGCAATTTTTCAAAGGCATCATTTTTTTCAGCCTCACTGTAACAATATTTCGTTGTTTTCTGATTTCGTACACGAAAGAGCGGCGTTTCCAGTATGTATATGTTTCCTTGTAAAACAAGCGTTTCGTAAAACTGCAAAAAAAAGGTCAGCAGCAAATTGCGGATATGAAGACCATCCACATCAGCATCTGTCGCAATCACTACCTTCCTGTAACGCAAATCATCAATTGAGTCCTCAATTCCGAGGGTCTTCATGACGTTATACAGCTCAAGGTTTTTGTAAATTACTTCTTTGCCTTGTCCATGACAGTTGAGCGGTTTTCCTTTGAGACAGAAAACTGCCTGTGTGTAAACATCGCGAGCGCTGATCATGCTTCCGCCTGCAGACATGCCCTCTGTGATAAAAACGGTGCTTTCATCTGCAAGTTCGTTTTTGTCTCCCAGGTGAAATTTACAGTCTTTGAGATTTGGAATCGTCAGCGCTGATTTTCTTGCATTGTCTCGGGCTGCCTTTTTAACATTGTTCAATTCCTTGCGGATACGCTCATTAGCCTGGATTTTTTGTTTGAGCAATTCAGCGACTTCCGGATGTTTATAAAGAAAATCGACAAAGGTATCACGAACCAGCGGCATCAGCCAAGAACGCAAATCAGAGTTGCCTAATTTGTTTTTAGTTTGTGACTCAAAAACCGGCTCCTGTACTTTAATGGCAACAGCCCCGACAAGTCCGTCTCTGACATCCGGTCCATCAAAGCTTGAGTTATAAAATTGGTTTACACCTTTGAGAATACCTTCACGAAATGCAGAAAGGTGTGTACCTCCGTCGTTTGTGTGATGACCGTTTACATAGCTGAAATATTCCTCACCGTAATGATCTGTGTGTGTGAGAGCCATTTCTAATTGACCGTTTTGGCAGTGCACAATGTCATAAAGATTCGACTCATTCACTTCCTCATGCAGTAAATCCAGCAAACCATTTTCCGATTTGAACTTTTCACCATTCAGCGTGATTGTCAGCTTTCGGTTAAGGTAGGCATAGTTCCATAGTTGTTTTCGGATAGTGCCGAGATCAAAGCTGTAATTTGGAAAAAGATTGGTATCCGGAGTAAAGCTGATTTTTGTACCGTTGCTCTCATTTGTGTCATTTGCTGTTGGTGCAGTTTTAAGTTCACCAGACCTGAACTGGGCAGAAAACATCTTTTTTTCACGAAAAGAAGTGACTTCAAAATGTTCAGAAAGAGCGTTCACTGCCTTAGTGCCTACGCCATTCAAACCAACGCTGAATTGAAAAACCTCGTCATTGTATTTTGCACCGGTGTTGATGATGGAAACACACTCTACCACCTTCCCCAAAGGTATTCCTCGTCCGAAATCACGGATGTTAACTATTCCATTTTCGATGAGAATATCGATACGTTTCCCGAAGCCCATAATAAATTCGTCAATGGAGTTATCCACTATTTCTTTAAGCAAAACGTAGATGCCGTCACTGGGGTGGGAACCGTTACCCAGACGGCCAATGTACATGCCGGGGCGTAAACGGATATGTTCGAGGGAAGAAAGCGTTAGTATTTTACTTTCATCATAAACAACTTCTGTGGTCGTTTTGTTAGTCATTTTGCTCGTCTGGGACATTGTCAATCCTTGATTGATTCACATTCCATGCTTTGCCCTGGCTTTTAAAGAGAGGGCGTTTGCAGAATTA
>Ga0209752_1001335_pt1 | contig 11989 bp, 12 predicted proteins | sample METZYME_3_250m_FD_187548 | JGI IMG/M metagenome (GOLD analysis project Ga0209752, IMG submission 187548) | Marine microbial communities from oxygen minimum zone in mesopelagic equatorial Pacific - METZYME_3_250m (SPAdes) (version 2) | ecosystem: Environmental > Aquatic > Marine > Oceanic...
AATTGAACATATTCCGTTGGATAATAAGACTATTTTTCTGGAATCGGTTTTATCGCTTATGTCTAAACAAACAAAATTATTGATTACATTTCCGCCATTCTACTCTGCTTTTGGATTACATCAACAATCAATTTTGAAATCAAAATTCAAATATTTTCCATTTTTATCCTTATTTCCTCATACATTAATAGAAATACTATTGGGTAAATCTCAAGATAAGGACTCGATTTCAAAATTGAAGGAAATACAAAATAGTCGAATGACAATTAATCATTTTACAGATTTAATATTTGAATTAGGATTTGAAATATTAAATAGTGAAAAATACTTGGTAAGACCAAGTCACGAAATACGTTATGGTTTAAAAATGCGGAGAATCAAAAAATTAGATATTTCTATTTTAAATGAATTTCTAATTTCGGGATGCACATATTTGTTAAGTGCAAACGTATCTGATTAATTATTCTAAATATTAATAATTACGCGAGAAATCAAAAGAAAAATGAAACTAATTGCCATGATACCAGCCCGGCTGGGCAGTAAGCGGGTACTAAAAAAGAATTTACGTTTGTTAAATGGCAGACCGTTAATCAGCTATAATATAGAGACGGCGGTAAAATCAGGACTTTTTGATGATGTGTATGTTAACTCTGAATCAGATATATTTTCTGAAATTGCATATCGATATGGCGCAAAGTTTTACAAGAGGCCTGAAAAGTTTTCTACGGATTCAGCAAATAATGATCAGTTTGCTTATGATTTTATAGATAACACAGATGGGGATATTCTAATTCAAATTTTACCTACATCCCCACTTATTTCAGCCAAAGAGATAAAAGGCTTTGTTAATTATATGATTGAAAACGAGTTTGATACATTAATCTCTACGGTCCCACACCAAATTGCGGGAATACATAAAGGAAAGCCAATCAATTTTAAAATTTTAGAACCGCATATTTCTTCCCAGGAGATGTTTCCTATTGAAACATATGCAACGGTTTTAATGGGATGGAGATATAACAATTTTATGAAAAATATGAATGAACAGGGTTTTGCCTATCATGGTGGCAATGGCAAAATCGGTTATTATCACATTAAAGGTTTATCGACTATTGATATTGATAACGAAGAAGATTTTAGACTTGCTGAAGTTGCAGTGAAAATGAAAATGAAATCTAACTTTTCAGATCCAGAGTATTACAAAGGAATGAAAGATCGTGTAGAAATTGAAGTTCCCGAGATATTAAAAAAGGATGGAGTCCTTAAAAGCAACTTCAGCGAAGAAAATAAACCACGGGTTGATTTGAATAAACTAATTAGTAAATACGATAGCTCTTCATCTTGGAGTCATAGATTAGTTAATACTGAAAATAACAGCGTTACGTTGATTGCCCAAATGCCCGGTGAGGGTAATCGCCTTCATTATCATCCTAACTGGAATGAATGGTGGTACATACTAAAGGGAAAATGGGAATGGGATATTGAAGGTGAAAAAACGATTGTGAAAAAAGGTGACCTTGTTTTTATTGGAAAAGGACGGAAACATAAGATCACAGCGATTGGCCATGAGATGGCCATTCGGCTGGCAGTAAGTCGTGCGGATGTCGAACATGTTTATCCAGGTTCATTATAATGAATGATTTAGTATTAATTATTGGTGGAACTTCAGGGATAGGGCTTGAAACGGCGAATTATTTGTTAAAAAATGATTATAAGGTTATTATTTGCGGCAGGAGGGATTTTAAGTCCACAGATTTAATCTCAGTAAATGTAGATATTAAATCTGATGAATCTGTTCGAGGCCTGTTCAATGATATTCAAAAAACATATGGCAATATCAACGGGCTAGTTTTTTCCGCGGGGATTACATCCACCAAAAAGTCAATTGAAAATTTTAATGAAAAAATATGGCATAATATTTTAGATACGAATGTAACCGGACTGCTTCGGGTTCTAAAATACTTTTTCCCGAGCCTTAAGAAGACGAAAGGGAGGGTTGCTGTGATAAATTCCTTGGCAGCAAGAAGTTATAGCCAATTTTCAGGTGTTGAATATACAGCCAGTAAAGCAGCATTAAGTGGGATAGTCAGACAACTAGCGATAGAATGGAGTGGCGATGGTATTTTCATTAATTCAGTATTTCCCAGTGTGACATTGACACCCATGCTTAAGAAAAATTTCAATGATGAAGAAATAAATCAGATTAATAAGCAAGCACCCATAAAAAAACTAGCAGAATCAGGGGACACTGCAAGAGCCATTGAGTTTTTAATCAGCAAAGAAAATAGATATATGACTGGATGCGGTATTGATATATCAGGTGGTCAATTCTTAAGTGGCTAACAAAAATTCATTAAGTCGTTACATTGTTGGGGCATACGCAACTTCACCAAACCTGGTTACTTGGGATGAGAAGTCAGAGCTAACTTATTTTAACGAATTAAAAAAATTGCCTTCAATCAGAGGCCTTGAATTACCATTTTGGGGAGAAAGCTTGCACCCTTTTGATGACCAATGGCTTTTATCAAACCTTGATCCAAATTGGGAAAATGTTATCACTTGTGTTCCAGGTACAATGAAATCCCTTGAGAATAATCCTCGCTTTGGTTTGGCATCAATAGATGATAATAGTCGTAGAAAAGCAATTCACTTCTACAAAACAGCATTTAATTGCATAAGTAATTTGAAAAGCCATTTTGGCAATAAAAGTGTAATTGCTGTTTATATTTCTTCATCACCATCCCAAAATGATAAGGATAAATATGCTAATATAGATATGTTTAGAACTTCATTGTTGGAGTTGGCGTCTTGGGAATGGGGGAATACAAAAATTTTGGTTGAACATTGTGATGCCTACACTAAAGAAAATCCCAGTCCGCATAAAGGGTTTTTATCTCTTTCAGATGAGATCAATGCTATCACTCAAACCAATGATAAATGTGGATCAAATTTTGGTATTGTTATCAATTGGGGTAGATCCGTGATTGAGAATAGAAATGTAAAAGGACCACTAAAACATATAAAATATGCAGACCAAAACAATGTATTAGGTGGCATTATGTTTTCTGGTACAACTGCCAATAACAATAATCTTTATGGTCCCTGGTCAGACCTGCATATGCCACCCGCACTTTTTTCAGATTATAAATATTTTGAACCGGAAAGTCTCATGAGTTACAAGAACATAAAAAGAACATTGGCTGCTTGTGACTTGAGTTCCTTGGATTATTTAGGGTTAAAACTATTAGCAATGCCGAAAGAATCATCTATTAAAAAACGGGTTGCCATTAACAGAGACACAATGTATTTATTAGATCAAGCGATGGCTGAACTTTATAAAGCGTGATAAAATACCTTTCATATTATATATCAAATGAAACGCCGCTTTATGGAAACGGAAAAGGAATACATTTTTTCCCAGATAAAGAAATGGTTAAAGGCGACAGTTGCAATACCATTAATCTAGCATTTCCTAACCACAGCGGTACCCATATTGATTTTCCGTATCATTTTAACTCCGATGGAAAAACTTTAAATGATTATCCGGCTACCTACTGGCAATTTGACCTGGTTGAACTAATAGATCTATCCGGAAAAGTGGATGACGGCCAGATCATCGGACCTGAATTGTTTACTGACTCGGAAAATTTAGAAACAGAATTACTACTAATAAAAACCGGTTATGGTTCATACCGAGGTACTGATCGCTATACAATAACACCGCCTGGTTTATCTGCAGACTTGGCTCCTTTTTTACGAAAAAATTTACCCCATTTGCGCTGTATTGGTATGGATTTGATTTCCATTTCAAGCTACAGCAATCGGGAAGAAGGCCGTAAAGCACACCATGCATTTTTAGACTCTGATAAAGGTGACCCAATCTTGTTAATTGAAGACATGAAAATAGATACAGATGGACCCTTTAATAAAGTAATTGTAGCACCGCTCTTAATTGATAGTGCAGACGGATCACCCTGCACAGTATTAGCCTATACTGAATAATGAAAATTGATTTTTCAAACAAAACTGTAATTGTTACCGGTGGCACTCGGGGCATCGGCGCTGCCATTGTGGAATTGTTTCAGCAGTGTAATGCTGATGTTATTGCCACTGGAACTGACACAAAAGAGATGGATAGGATAAATCGGGATCCATCCGGTGGTAAATTGAAGTATATACATCTTGATTTTAATTCCAGTGATTCTGTTCAGTCTTTTTTAGACTTTATAAATAAGCGAGATCGAATTGATGTACTCATTAACAACGCTGGAGTAAATAAAATTGCTACTATTGATAAAATTGATGAGGATGAATGGGACTGGATCAATAAAGTAAATCTAAGAGGACCTTTCCTGCTTACCAAAGCAGTTTCAGAAATAATGAAAAAACAAGGCTATGGACGCATCTTAAACATTGCTTCCATTTTCGGGGTTGTTTCCAAGGTCAAGCGGGCCGCCTATTCCACGACTAAATGGGGACTGGTCGGATTCACTAAAGCCGTTGCACTTGATCTCGCCCCGCATAATATACTGGTCAATGCCGTTTCGCCTGGTTTTGTGGATACGGAACTCACCAGAAAAATTTTAGGAAATAAAGAAATTAAAGAGCTTATAGATACTATCCCCCAAAAACGCCTGGCTGATGCCGGGGAAATCGCTAAAACGGTTGTTTTTTTAACTAGCCACCACAATACCTATATCACCGGTCAAAATATCATTGTTGACGGAGGCTTTACCAGTGCTTGACTTTAAAGTAAAATCAATTGTCCATGATTATGAAGTCAACTTCATTGACGATTCTCTTGCCGTTCTTAATAACGAAATCAGAGACGGTGATGTGGTCATCATGGATCAGAAAATCAAAGAACTTTATAATACAATTCCTGCGGCAATACCGGAAAACAATTTAATGATTGATATTAAAGCCCATGAAAAACAGAAGAGCTATGAAGGCCTTGTCCCCATCATTAATAAACTGATTGAAAGCGGTTTTCGGAAGAATCATAGGCTTATTGGTATTGGCGGCGGGATTACCCAGGACATTACTGCATTCACGGCATCCATAATGTACCGCGGTGTAAATTGGATCTTTTTTCCTACCACATTACTGGCCCAGGGAGACAGTTGCATCGGTAGCAAGACATCCATCAATTTTGGTGAATACAAGAACCAAATCGGTGGCTTCTACCCGCCGAACAGTATCTATATCGATCTCAATTTTCTGAACACCCTATCCCCCTCGGACCTGCAGTCTGGCATGGGTGAAATGAGCCATTACTTTGTGGTAGCCGGGTATGAAGATTTTAAAAAATATAAACATGATTATAAATCTGCACTTTCCGATAAGACGGTTCTGTCAAAAATGGTTGCTAGGAGCCTGATGATCAAGAAAAGCTATATTGAAATTGACGAATTCGACCGGAACGAGCGGCAGGTATTCAACTATGGCCATTCCTTTGGCCATGCCATTGAGTCTCTCACGAATTATGCCGTTCCGCACGGCATCGCCGTGAGTTTCGGTATGGATATGGCAAACTTCGTTTCTGTAAAGATGGATCTATTAGAACCTAAAATTCGAAAGGAAATAAGGGAATTATTGCAGAAGATCTGGAAGGGGTATGATATCAAAGACTTGGATGTTGAAAGATTTTGTGACGCCCTTGCCAAGGATAAGAAAAATGTGGGCAGAGAATTGCGCTTGATATTATGCAAGGGCTACGGTGAAGTATTCAAAACACCCGTAAAAAATGACGAAAGGTTTAAAAACTGGTTGGCGAATTATTTCAAGAATGAATTAGACTAGTAAACGATCGGTTGAACATAAAAAGAATCATAGTATTTCTTTGCCAACTTTTCTGTTAAAAAAATAATATGAAAGTTTGGAAAAACACATCTACACTTGACGGGTATGATGAAGGACTGATATTTACAGAACATAAAGATCAGGCAGATATAGCCCTTCTTGGCAGCAAACCTATCACTCTATATCAGTTTCCAAATTTGAAGGGCATATTCAGAGCTGGTATCGGAAAGGATAATGTACCTGAAAAGGAAGCGACGAAAAAAGGCATTTTAGTTAGGTATCCTTTACAAGAAACGATAGATATCATCTACAATGAAACAGCAGTTTTCACCTGTAGCCTTATTTTCCGAATGCTGTACAGTTATGTGGGGACGATAGAACCATGGTACAAATATGACCGCTCTGAACTATCCAGAAAAAATTTGCTGGTGTTTGGCACCGGAAATATTGGTAACAGGGTAGCCAGATTTATGCAGTCCTTTATGCACGTCCTGACCTTTGATATTCGGAAAAATGATATTTCAGAATTATCAGGCTTGATCCGCCAGGCAGATTGCATCACCCTGCACATACCTAAAACAGATGATAATAAAGCTTTTATGGATGAAAACAAACTGGCTATGATGAAGGATGATGCAGTTTTGGTAAATACAGCCAGAGGCGCAATTGTGGATGAAGATGCCTTGTATTCAGAGATCAGTTCAGGCAGACTGCGGGCTGCTTTCGATGTATTTTGGCAGGAACCTTATAATGGAAAATTGATAGAATTTTATCCAGAGAGATTTTTTATGTCACCCCATATAGCCGGCTATACCGATTCTTTTCTTATTGGTTGTCGAAAAGCACTTAATAATCTAATAAATGGTTTAAGTAATGTATAAAGTTGGAATTATAGGTTATGGTAAGATGGGTCAAATACGTCATCAAGTTATTTCTGCGTTTGAAGATGTACAGGTCCAATCGATATACGATCCGGAAAAAGTTGATACTGAAATTGAAAAAGCACAAAACTCTGATCAGATCATCGAAAACCCCGAAATTGACGCAGTATTTACCTGTACGCCCAATTACCTGAATAAACCGCTTACTATTCAAAGCCTGAAAGCAGGTAAGCACGTATTTTGTGAGAAACCCCCTGGTTTTACAGCAAAAGATATAGAAGAGATTCGCGCTGTTGAAAAAGAATCTGGGAAAGTACTGATGTACGGCTTCAACCACCGTCATCATGCGAGTATTAAGTACATGAAAAAACTGGTAGATGATAAAGAGTTTGGTAAAATATTATGGATGAGGGGTAGATACGGAAAGAGCGTGGATGAGACTTTTTACGATAACTGGCGTGCTAAAAAAGAATTAGCAGGTGGTGGCATTCTCATCGACCAAGGAATTCATATGCTGGATCTCTTTCTACATCTTGGAGGTGATTTTGACAATGTCCATGCGTCTGTTTCAAACCTCTATTGGAATTTGAATGTAGAAGACAATGTTTTTGCTACCCTGGAAAATACCAAAACTGGGCTAGCCGCATCCCTGCATTCTACCATGACTCAGTGGCGGCACCTGGTTTCTCTTGAAGTTTTTTTAGAAAAGGGATATTTGGTATTGAATGGTCTTAAAACATCATCGAATTCCTATGGTGAGGAGATTCTTACCATAGCAAAAAATCGCAGCACTGCGCCGGTTGCGACATGGAAAGATGAAAAAAATATTACATATCATACAGATAAATCCTGGGAGTCAGAATTGACTGAATTTTTTTCTGCAATTAAGTCGAATAGAGAAGTAAAGTTAGGCAACTCGTCCGATGCGTTGAAACTTATGAAAATAATTGACAAAATTTACTCGTTTAAGAAAAAGGAGAAATAAAATTGGATGATTTAAAGTTTATGAAGGAATATTTAAAAAGGTATAGAAGCTCACTTTTTAAAACAGATGTTTCTAATCAGATGATCAGGATGAAAGAAATGCTGCTCGAAGTAAAAAAGAATGGTAGAAAAGTTATCATAGCAGGTAATGGTGGTAGTGCTGCCATGGCCAGTCATGTAGCGGTAGACTTTACCAAACAGGGGGGAATTCGCACCGTAAATTTTAACGAAGCGGACCTGATCACCTGTTTTGCTAACGATTACGGTTATGAGTTCTGGGTGGCCAAGGCATTGGAATTTTATGGTGATGAAGGTGACGTTGTGATACTTATCAGTTCCAGCGGCAGTTCAAATAATATCGTCAATGCAGCCAAAACCGCCAATCAACTGGGTATGCCAGTAATTACATTTACCGGTTTTGAACCGGGTAATCCACTGAAAAATGAAGGTCAACTTAATTTCTGGGTAGATAGTAAAGCCTATAATATCATTGAAAACACTCACCAGATTTGGATGTTGATGGCTTGTGATATGATAATTGGAAAAGCGGAGTATTCAGCTTAACAAATCTAATTATTAATTGAGGTTTGTTTTCAACAAGATAATTCTTTAGTTATTATATAATCAGGGTAAAGTTCTAGTTTGGCCACCTAATGTTAATAAACCATAATCATTAAAAGATAATCCAAACAAAATAATTTTGAAGTATGCATAAATTTCTTTTTTTCCCGCATGTACCATATCATGTAACTACATTTATTTCAGTAATAAATGAATTAAATAGTTGTGATGTAAGTATTGTTTATGCTGATCATTTAAAACATTATGGTTCAAAAAAAATAAAGGAATCTATCATTAAAAAAATGGCTGATGAAAAAAATATTAGAGCTATCCCTTATACACCTCAGCTACTTTGGAAAGAAAAGCCAGATGTATTGGTAGTTATGAACGACTGGGGTGGGTGGCCTAAAAGGGCAGTAGAAGATGCAAAAAAAATGCGCATATTAACGGTAGGACACATGGAGGGGCCAGAAGATTATTATGATACTCATTTGGACGATGGTTACCCTGGGGAAAAACGTCCTCTATATAAAAAAGTTGATTATGTTTTTTTGTTAGGTAAATATGATGAGCAGTATTACAAAAATCTAAAAACTGTTTTGATTGGATCCCCACGTTTTGATAATTTTTTTAATTACTCAATTAATAGATCAAAATCAAAGGAAAAGCTGGTGGGAATAAATTGTAACTTTTCATATGGTCTGTATGCTGATGTGGCTAACCGTTGGATTGATGATGTTATTTCTGTAGTCAAATCAAAATATTTTAATTATCAGATTAGTCAGCATATTGGAGATAATACAAATTTGAAAGGTTTAAATGTATATACCGGTAGTTTATATGAACTTATAGAAGAATCAACAGTATTCATAAGTCGTTTCAGCACAGCAATTATCGAATCACTATTGATGGGTATTCCAGTAATTTATTACAATCCGCATAAAGAGGATCAGGATACATATTTCAATCCTATGGGGGCTTTTCCTAAACCAACTAACAAAAAAGAGCTGGGGGATGCCATAGATGATATATTAGGAAACAAAAGCAAATGGCTTGCAGGTGCAGAAAATTTTTTAGATTTGCATGTTGCAAATAGAGATGGAAAATCCGGAAATATTTTTGCAAAGGAATTAATTGAAATTGCAAAAAAGAAAGGCACTCTAGATCCTTATTTTCCTATTCGATCCCACATAAAATATATCATTGAATCGATTACACGAAAATTCAAATAATGATAACCCCCAATCAGGTTTCTCTTATTATCCCTACTTATAATCGTCAAGAAATTGTCTTTCAGACTCTGCAATATATTAAACAGCAATCTATTTCCGGGTTTGAAGTAGTCCTTGTTGATCAAACAGAGTCAAATGATAGCAATCTAAATAATTTTAAGGATGATGGTTTTAAATATAAGTATTTAAAAATAAAAGAAACGGGCCTTCCAAATGCCAGAAATGTTGGTGCTGAAAATGCAAAAGGTGAAATTCTGATTTTCATCGATGATGATAGCATTCCTGATTCGGATTTAATTCAATCTTATATGAATTTATTTAATGATTATGAAAAAGATAAATTTTGTATTGGAGGGCGTATTATTGAAAAAAATACAACCATGTTCAAAGAGAATAATTCAATTGTCGGAGGTTGGATTACTTGGTATGGAAAAACACTTAAAAATTTTGATACAGTTAAATCTGGCGAATGTGAATGGGCAAGTGGAGGAAATTTTGGTTTAACTAAAGATCTATTTATTGAAGCTGGAGGTTTCGACCCTAATTTTATTGGTACGGCAGTTTTGGAAGATGGAGATTTTGGGTATGCCGTAAAAAAAATAGGAGGCAGGGTTTATTATTATCCAGAACCTGTTATTGAACACCTGCGAATACCAACAGGTGGTGTGCGTCAAAATAACCCGGCTAAGGGTATGTTCTATCGTGCTCATAATACGGTATATTTTTTCCGCAAGTATGGAAGACGTCGATTCTTATGTTTTGTTTTTGTTTACTTAAATGGTATAGCTATGAAAGAATGGATTAAACAAAAGCATGGTTTATCTTCATTTATTTGGACATGGATTGGGTTTTATAAAGGACTAGTTACAAAATTAAATAAATGAATTTTGCCCAAAAAATTGCTAAAGAATCCACCATAACATTTTTCGGCATGGTTTATGGGAATATAAATCGTTATCTATATACAGCACTACTTGCCAGATGGGTAGGGATAGAGTATTTAGGAATATATGCATTAGCAAATTCAATAATGCTTATTTCTGAAGTAATGGGGAAAATGGGTATGGAATCAGGTGTCATGCGGTTTGTGAGCAGATTAAATATGGACACAGATTCAAAAAATATTCAAAAAATAATTGCATCCGCGTTAAAAATGACAGCCTCTTTTTCGTTACTCATTATGATTGGTCTGATATTTTCTGCCAGATATATCGTGACGAAAATCTTAAACGGGCAGCCCATTTTAACAACGGTTATGATCGTATTTGCCGTTGCCATTCCCTTTAATGCGCTCACATCGGTATCCGCATTTGCCACCCAGGGATTTAAACGACTCAAGTATAAAACGTTGGTTATTCAATTCTTAAATCCGACACTTCTTTTAGTCAGTATGATTCTTTGCTTCTGGTTCGTTTCAATGGAATCGGCCATCATGGCGCCGATGCTGATTACAGGGGTGATTGTATTTTTTATTATGATTGTTTTATTAAAAAGAGTTTCAGGCGTGACCAATAATCAAATTCGCCAGGCGCGATTTGACACAGAATTACTGAAATTTTCTTATCCATTGATGTTTATAATAATCCTGCAGACAATTATGCATTGGATGGATATTCTTATGCTGGGGTATTTCACTGATGCTGCTACGGTAGGCCTCTATCATCCTGCCGTGAGAACCGCCGGACTTCTAAATGCCCTAATCGTGTCATTTATTAGTATTTACGCACCTATAATGTCTCAACTGCACAATGAGGGTGACTTTTCAGAAATGTCCCATCTCTATAAGTTAGTAAGTCGTTGGATGATAACATTTGCAATTCCTATATCGTTGGTATTCATTATTTATCCAACTAAAATGATGTTATTGTTCGGCCCTGATTACATGGCTGGTGCGTCCGTTTTGGTTATACTCACAGTGACAACTTTCATACAGGCTGCCTTTGGTGCTGCCAGCCCAGCATTGAGTATGTCCGGATTTACACATTTAATACTCTGGAATTCACTTGGAGCTTTCATTCTTAATATCGTTTTAAATGTTGCACTGATACCAAAATATGGAATTTTAGGCGCCGCTTGGGCAACACTAATCTCTTTGGTTGCCATAGGGATAGCAAGGGTTATAGAAGTACGGTGGATTCTTAAGTTATCATTTATAAGCAGTAAAATGATTAAACCATTACTTGCTGGTGCGGTAACCTGGTGGTGTTTATGGTGGATTCGACCGATTGTGATTAATTTCCATACTTTGGCAACTTTATTGTTTGTATCTACGCTCTCAATCCTGATATTTGGAATTGGTTTATGGATAATGAAATTTGAGCCAGAAGATAAAGATTTTTTAGCTGGTTTGGGTATTTTGAAGAAATCGCTTAAAAAGAAGGGTAAATGAAGACACTGTTGAAAAATCCAACTATTATAACAGTGTTTGCATTATTGGTTTTTGTCTGCGTTTTATTCAATCCGGTAATTTTCGGTGACAAGACATTCGGCTCTCCTGATAGTTTAAGCCCGCATGCTGGTGGAATAGTC
>Ga0209752_1001336_pt1 | contig 11987 bp, 14 predicted proteins | sample METZYME_3_250m_FD_187548 | JGI IMG/M metagenome (GOLD analysis project Ga0209752, IMG submission 187548) | Marine microbial communities from oxygen minimum zone in mesopelagic equatorial Pacific - METZYME_3_250m (SPAdes) (version 2) | ecosystem: Environmental > Aquatic > Marine > Oceanic...
CAACGACGGCGGTTCCGCGGTGACGGGCTACGAAGTCGCCTACCGGGACGAAACCAGCGGCGAATGGACGATCCTCGACGCTGCAGCCGACGCCACGTCGATGGTCGTCGACGGGCTCACCAACGGCGTCGACTACGTGCTGCGAGTACGGGCAGTCACCGACGTCGGCGACGGCGACTGGTCGGCAACGACGTCCGCCACGCCGGTGACGGTTCCTTCGGCACCGTCGGGGGTCGCAGTCGCGGCCGGCGACACGACCGTGACAGTGTCGTGGACCACCCCGGCGTCTAACGGAGGCAGCCCGATCGTCGACTACCAACTCGAGGCCAGCAGCGACGCCGGCACCACCTGGGTGGCCGTCACCGACGACGCATCGACGGCCAACTCCGCCGTCGCAACGGGACTCTCCAACGACACCGCCTACGTGTTCCGGGTACGTGCCGTCAACGACGTCGGCTCCTCGAACTGGTCGCCGACGTCGGCGGCGGCGACCCCGGTAGCAGCCGCACCGGCACCGGTCACGGTCACGACCGGCTACCCCGACGACGTCTGGGCAGGGATCCTTCGGTCCCTCAACGACGGCGAAACCCCCGAAGCGTTCCAGGCACGCGCCATGGCCTTTGCTGCCACGCTCATCGGACGCGCCGACGACGCCGGCGTACTACCCATTCCGAAACCGGCACCGTTCACCGGCGCAGAAACCTCCGCCACCACCGTCTACGCCGGCGCCGACATCGACACCCTCGATGCCGTCGTCGACGCCCTCGGCTTCACGAGGTCCGAAGCCCAGTACGGCGCCACCTACCTGCTGGTGTTCGTCACCGACATAGCCACCTGGACCGAAGGCAATTTCACCGACTGGTTCAACTACATGGCCGCACTCTGACCACCAACACACCCACAACACGGTTACGCGTCGAAAGCCGAACCCCGGTTCGACTCCCGGACCGATCATTGCGTTGTCGGCCCGTCTAGCGTTGCGGCGACCAGCATCCGGAGGCCCCACCCTTGTACGACCTCAAGATCAGCGGCGGTACCGTCGTCGACGGCACCGGAGCGGACCGTTTCGTCGGCGACGTCGCCGTCACCGACGGCGTGATCGTCCACGTCGGACCGTCGACGCCGGGTGACGCCGCCCGAACCATCGACGCCACCGGGCTCGTCGTCACACCCGGCTTCGTCGACTGCCACACCCACTACGACGGCCAGGTCACCTGGGACGACGAATTGAACCCGTCAGCGGGACACGGCGTCACGACGGTCGTGATGGGCAACTGCGGAGTCGGGTTCGCCCCCGTGCACCCGGGAAGCGAAGAGTGGCTGATCCAACTCATGGAAGGCGTCGAGGACATCCCCGGGGCAGCACTCTCGGAGGGCATCACCTGGGGGTGGGAGACGTTCCCCGAATACCTCGACGTCCTCGACCAGCGTCGTCTCGGCATCGACGTCGGCACCCAGGTGCCCCACGGGGCGGTGCGCGCCTACGTGATGGGCGAACGTGGCGCACGCAACGAGCCCGCCACCCCCGAAGACATCGAAGCCATGGGTCGCATCGTCGAAGAGGCGATCGAGGCCGGCGCCCTCGGCGTCTCGACCTCGAGGGTTCTCGGCCACCGAGCCATGGATGGCGAACAGGTACCCGGAACGTTCGCCGCCGAAGACGAACTCTTCGGCATCGGACGGGCGCTGCAACGCCAGGGCCGCGGAGTCTTCGAACTGGCGCCGGCCGGCGCCGACGGCCAGGACCTCGTCCGCGCCCGCCGGGAAGTCGACTGGATGCGTCGCCTGTCCGCCGAAGTCGGCGCACCGGTCACGTTCGCGATGCTCCAGGTGGACGCCGAACCGAACCTGTGGCGCGAGATCATGGCCGAATCGCTCGCCGCAATCGACGAAGGCGCCCAACTACACCCCCAGGTGGCAGCCCGCCCGTTCGGCCTCCTCGTCGGCTTCCAGACCCACCACCCGTTCGGACTACGGCCGTCCTATCGAGAACTCGCCGACCTGGCGATCGACGAACGGATCGAGTTCCTCCGCCGCCCCGCCGTCCGGTCACGAATCCTCGCCGAAGACGACGTCGAACCCGACGGCAAACTGTTCTCGGGGATGCCGGCCCTGCTCCGCATGGCGCTCCACAAGCTCTACGTCCTCGGCGACCCACCCGACTACGAACCCGAAGCCGAACGCTCGGTAGCCCACCTGGCCCAACGCACCGACACCGACCCTCTCGAAGCCGTCTACGACGCACTCTGCGAACAAGACGGCGAGGCACTGCTCATGCTGCCGCTGTTCAACTACACCGACGGCGACCACGAGGCCATCCGGGAACAACTCCTCCACCCGACGTCGGTATCGGGCCTCTCCGACGGCGGCGCCCACTGCGGCATGATCTGCGACGCCTCGATCCCCACCTACCTCCTCACACACTGGACACGCGACCGCAAGCGAGGCGCCCGGCTGCCGCTCGAATGGGTCGTACGCAAACAGACCCGAGACACGGCGCACCTGTTCGGCCTGACCGACCGCGGAGAACTCGCCGTCGGCAAGAAGGCCGACGTGAACGTCATCGACCTCGAGAACCTGACCCTGCACTCACCACGCCTGGTGCATGACCTGCCGGCCGGGGGCCGCCGACTCCTCCAGGAAGCCGTCGGCTACCGGCACACCATCGTGTCCGGACACGAAACCCGACGCGACGGCGTCGACACCGGCGCCAGGCCCGGTCGCCTGATTCGCGGCACCTGAACATGGCCTCCTCGGACGCCACCGAACGCTTCGCCGCGTCCGCTTCGGAACTGGGCATCGAGGTGGCAGTGCGCCGCTACCCGGAAGGCACCCGGACGGCGGTCGACGCCGCCGCCGCCGTCGGCTGTGACGTCGACCAGATCGTCAAGTCGCTCGTCCTCATGGCCGGCGACCAGCCGATCCTGGTGCTGTGCTCCGGCGCCAACCGCGTCGACCTGTCCAAAGTCGGCGCCGAGTTCGATGGAAAGGTGCGCATGGCGACCGCCGACGAGGTACGGGCCGCCACCGGCTTCGCCATCGGCGGGGCCCCACCGTTCGGACATCCGGCGCCGCTGCCGACCCTGGTCGATCCGCACCTGCTCACATTCGACGAGGTCTGGGCCGCTGCCGGGAGGCCCGACAGCGTGTTCCCGTTGACCCCGGAGGCCCTGGTCGCGGGTTCGGGCGCCCGCCCAGTCGACATCGCCACCTGACGGAGGAAACCATGAGCATTCTGAAAGCCTTCATCGAGCATCCCGCCTCGACGGGCGAGACCTACGGGCAGCACTGCAGGCGGGCACTCCGGGTGTCGACAACCCTCGCTGTCACATCGATGGCGGCCTTCGTCCACGCGCTGGTTCCTGCGCTGTTCACCACACGGGCCAGCGACACGATCTTCGAGCTCAACGAAGACCTGCAACAGGTTCAGTCGTTGCAGGAAACCGTCTGATCCCGGACCCGCCTCACCGGGGCGCACCCTGAGCAGGGCCTGCGCCGTACAGTCGGCCGGGTGACGACTGCCCCACTCATCGTCGAGGCCACCCGCGGCGACCAGGTCGAGAGTCGCCACGAGGTCGACGCGGTCGTCGCCACCGCCGACGGAACCATGCTCGAATCGTGGGGCGACCCCGACCGCCTGGTGCTACCACGCTCGGCCGTGAAGCCCGTCCAGGCGCTGCCACTCGTCACGACCGGAGCAGCGGACGCATTCGGACTCGGCCCCGTCGAACTGGCGCTGTCGTGCTCCAGTCATGATGGCGAGGCGGACCACGTCGTCGCGTTGTCCGGCTGGCTCGCAAGGATCGGCTGCTCGGTCGACGACCTCGCCTGCGGCACACACCTGCCGCTCGCCGAATCGGCCGCTGCGGCGCTCCTTACAACTGGAGGTTCGTCGAGTCCGTTGCACAACAACTGTTCCGGCAAACACGTCGGGTTCCTGACCATGTGCCGGCACCTCGGCCTTCCCACCGACGGCTACCTGTCGGCCGACCACCCGCTGCACCGTGAACACGTGACACCGGCGCTGGCCGAGGCGTTCGGTTTCGATCCTGACGCCCAACGTCCCGGCGTCGACGGTTGCGGGATCCCGGTCTGGGCCGTGCCCCTCGACCGCCTGGCGACAGGCTGGGCCGGGCTCGCCACCTCGGAACCGGGCCTGCGCCTCCTCGATGCCATGGCAGCGGAGCCCTTCTTCGTGGCCGGAAGCGACCGGGCCTGCACGCGACTGATCCGCGAGGCAGGGGGAGCGGCCGTCGTCAAGACGGGCGCCGAAGGCGTCTACTGCGGTGTCGTCCCGGCAACAGGCGTCGGGATCGCCCTCAAGGCCCGCGACGGCGCCCGACGGGGCTCCGAGGCGGCGCTCACCTGGGTGCTCGGCCGCCTCGGGGTGATCGACGGCGACGGCACCTACCCGCTCACCAACCACGCCGACACCCGGGTCGGAGAGGTCCGGGTGTCCGATGGAGGATCGACCCGAGCCGGTCCCTAGGGTCGGAGCCGACCGGCAGCGACGACGAACCAGAGCAGGGGAACTCGCAGTGGGAACGTGCGACGGACGTGTGGTGATCGTGACCGGAGCGGCACGCGGCCTGGGGAGGGCCCATGCGCTGGCCTTCGCCGCCGAGGGTGCGACGGTCGTCGTGAACGACCTGGGCGTGACGCGCGAAGGCGAGGGTGGCGACTCCGGCCCGGCCCACGAGCTCGTGGCCGAGATCGAGGCGACGGGCGGTACCGCCATCGCCAACGGCGCCGACGTGGCCGACTGGGACCAGGCGCAGGCCATGGTCGCCGACGCCGTCGACCGGTTCGGCCGGCTCGACACGCTGGTGTGCAACGCCGGCTTCCTGAGGGACCGGATGCTCGCCAACATGTCCGAAGACGAATGGGACACGGTGGTACGGGTCCACCTGAAGGGCCACTTCGCCCCGGTACGCCATGCCATCACCCACTGGCGGGATCGTTCGAAGGCCGGCGAGGAGGTCGACGGACGTGTGGTCATGACCACGTCGGGTGCCGGGTTGATGGGCAGCATCGGGCAGGGCAACTACGCAGCGGCGAAGGCGGGCATCGCCCTGCTCGTCGTCCAAGCTTCCGCCGAGTGGGGCCGCTACGGCGTACGGGTCAACGGCGTGGCGCCGGATGCACGCACGAGGATGACCGAGGGCGTCATCTACGACGCCGAGGCCCCGGAGGGGGCCTGGGACGACAAGGACCCGGCGAACGTCTCGCCGCTCGTCGTCTGGCTGGGCAGCAGCGACTGCGACGTCACCGGTCGGGTCTTCGAGATCACGGGCGGCCTCCTGAACGCATGCGACGGCTGGCAACACGGGCCGGTGATCGATGCCGGGAATCGCCCCTTCGCCGTTAACGAGGTTGGTGCCGCCGTGCACCAGGCGATCGGGGACGCCCCCGACCCGGCACCCGTCTACGGGGCCTGAACCCGGTCCGTCTCCTCGTCGGCCAACTGGGCGACCGCCTCGCCGTAGGCCTCGACCGCATCGTCGGTCCCGATCCCGAGTTGTCGGGTCTCGGCAGCGAACCGACGTGCCGCTTCGGTGAGCCGCCGCCGGCGTTCGAGGAGCGGTTCGGAGTGGGGCGGCTCGTCGACCACGAAGGTGCCGAGGCGCCCGCGTCCCTGGATCGAGCCGTCCAACTCCAGCTGGTGGTAGGCGCGTGCGACGGTGCCGGGTGCCAGGCCCAACTGGGCGGCCAGGTCGCGCACCGTCGGTAGGCGACAGCCGGGCTCGAGCCGGCCGACGGCGACCATGACCGCGAGTTGGGCCCGGAGTTGTTCGAAGCGCGGGACGGTGCCGGCATCGTCGAGGCGTAGGACCAGGCGGCGGGGGAAGCCGTGCTGGTCGGTGAAGTCGATCCGGGAACTCTGAAGCATGCTGTTTATTGTATCAATACAATGAACGATAGTTGGTCAGAATCATGCCAGATACATGGGATGTGGGTTGACACAGTGCAGTGTTGTACCAACACAGACATCCGGGGGAGACAGCAGTCGATCCCTCCGGCGGACCAGGAGGATTCCATGCAACTCATCACGGCAGTCATCAAGCCCTTCAAACTCGACGACGTGAAGGACGCCCTCGCCGAACTCGGAGTGCAGGGCATGACGGTCAGCGAGGTCCAGGGCTTCGGCCGACAGGGGGGGCACAGCGAGACCTACCGGGGCACCGAGTACAAGGTCCTGTTCACCCCGAAGACCCGGGTGGAGGTGGTCGTCGAGGACAGTCGGACCGACGCCGTGGTCGCCGCCATCGTGACCGCCGCCCGCACCGAGAAGATCGGTGACGGCAAGGTGTGGGTCACCGACGTGGGCAACCTCGTGCGCATCCGCACGGGTGAGCGCGGCGCCGACGCCGTCTGACAGGATCTCTCGCCGACAGGCGGACCCGTGGTCCGGCACACGGATCGGGCGACGCAGGCGGCTACCGTCGCCTTATGAACGACGAATCGGCGGGTGAGCGCCCGGACGACAGCGCCGAGCGGATCCTGTTCGAGATCCGGAACCAGGTGGCCTGGATCACGATCGACAGCCCGGACCGGGGCAACGCCCTGACGCCGGCCATGCGGGACCGGCTGGGCAGCCTGATGCGCGGCCTGAACGGGCGCTTCGAGGCCCGGGCGGCGGTCATCACCGCCACAGGCGACCGCCACTTCTGCACCGGTGCCGACCTCGGCGCCCCACCGCAACCGGCGCCCCGACCCGAGGGCGCACCGCAACCGGCGGTCGGCGAGGTACGGCGGATGATGCTCGACGGACAACTCACCCTGATGCCGTCCGTCCTCGACTGCGAGGTCCCGGTCATCGCCGCCGTGAACGGCACGGCCGCCGGAATCGGTGCCCACCTGGCCCTCTGCTGCGACCTCGTGGTCATGGCCGACCACGCCAGGTTCATCGAGATCTTCGCCCGACGCGGCCTCGTCCCCGACGGACTGGGCGCATGGATCCTGCCCCGACTGGTCGGGCTCCAGAAGGCCAAGGAACTGGTGTTCCTCGCCGAAGACGTCCCGGCCGAGGAGGCACAGCGACTTGGGCTGTGCAACCGGGTGGTTCCCGGCGCCGACCTCCGGGATGCAGCGACCGAGTGGGCCGAACGCCTGGCCTCGGGACCGACCAGGTCATTCATGCTGAGCAAGTGGCTCCTGAACCGCTCGCTGGACGTGGACCGGAGGACCCTCGAGGACAACGAGGCGTGGGCGGTCGAACTCATCAGCGGGACCGAGGACGCCGCAGAAGGCGTCGCCAGTTTCCTCGAGCGGCGCGACCCTTCCTGGCGGGGCTTCTAGGCAGGGTTTCCGGCAGACTGCCGGGTATGAGCGGGTCGGCCGGAAGGGGAGCGGGGGCATGATCATCAGGGTGAGCGAGGCTGGTGCGGTCGCGATCGAGGACCACGACCTGTTCACCGGCTTCCATGTCGATGCGCCGGTGGGTCACACAGCCGAGGACATCGCCGCCGTGCTGGGTGAGGGCACACGCGCCGACGACAGGCACCACGTCTGGATCGCAGCCGACGCGGTCCGCCACTGGGTGGCCGACCTGGCCACCCAGGAGTGGGAGGAGGGCTTCACGGCGATGGTCGACTACGCCCGCGGGCGTGGGTGGATGGACGAGTCCGGTACCCACATCCGGGCCCACCTCGAACACGACGGTTGAGCACACCCGAACCAGGGAGGAGAGGACCATGGCCGAATTCACCATCTTCCATAATCCGCATTGACATGCCAGCAAGAACGCCCTGGCGGTCGCCGGGGAACTGGGAGTCGAGGTCGACGTCGTTCTCTACATGAAGGAGCCTCCGGACGCGGTGCTGCTCGGTCGGATCGCCGACGGCCTCGAAGGACCCGTCGAGGACCTGGTGCGCAAGGACTCGCAGTTCAGGAAACTCGAACTCGATCCCGCCGACTACGTCGGCAACGCCGATGCCGTGGTCGAACTGCTGGCCCGACGCAAGGCGTTGCTCCAGCGACCGGTCCTCGTGCGGGGCGACCTCGCAGCCGGACCGCTCACCGCATGCGTGGGGCGACCCAAGGACAAGATCTACGAGTTCCTCGGAGGTCGGACGTGACGACCCCCACCGCCGACCTCTGCGACGAGTACGGCGACGCCGTCCGCGTGCTCGATGGCGGCTTCACCTCGTACGGCGGCGTGGTCGCATTCGGTGGACCCATCTCGACGGTCGCCGCCTTCGAGGACAACTCCCTCGTCCGCGAGGCGTTGGCCGAGCCGGGTGGGGGTCGGGTACTGGTGGTCGCCGGTGGGGGCTCCAGTCGCTGCGCGATGGTCGGTGGCAACCTGGCGGAGATGGCGGCGGCAAACGGCTGGGCTGGGGTCGTCGTGGACGGCTGCGTGCGCGACGTCGCAGAACTGGCGGTGGCGCCGGTCGGGATCCGCGCCCGCGGGACGTGTCCGCGCCGGAGCGTCAAGCAGGGCCTTGGCGACCGGGACGTGACCGTGACCATGGCCGGCGCCGACCTCTCCCCCGGGATGTGGCTGTGGGCAGACGGGGACGGCATGGTCCTCGCCGCCGGACCGCTGGGGTAGGGACTCAGCCGGCGTCGAGCCGGTGGATGCCGCCGTCGAGCGAGAGTGCGTACACGTTGCGGAACCCGTCTTCGGCGAACGAGGCCAGCAGCGGCACCGTGAGCTCGGTGAGACGCACGACGACGCTCCCGTCCGGCTGGATCGCCGCAAGCCGGATCCGGCCGTCGCAGTAGTCGCCGAAGACGTAGGTGCCGGCGAGGTCGGCGATCGCCTCACCGCGGTACACGACTCCACCGATGACCGAGCACGATTCGGCGGTGCGCTCGTAGGTGAGGTCCGGCGGTCGGTGCTCGTCGGGCTCGGGGCGCCCGGTGCGCAGATCCCCCTCGAAGGCGGGCCAACCGAGGTTGAGCCCGAGGTCGATGTCTGCAGCAGGGATCCGCGTGACCTCCTCGACGGTGTTCTGGCCGACGTCGGCGATCCAGAGGTCCCCGGTGGTCGGGTCGAGGGCGAAGCGCCAGGGGTTCCGCAGCCCCCAGAGGAGGATCTCGTCGAGGGCGTTCGGGTCGCCGACGAACGGGTTCTCGGCGGGGATGCCGGAGGGGGCGTCGCCCCGTGGATCGATGCGCAGGATCGCCCCCAGCCAGGTGCCGAGGTCCTGGGCGTTGTCGTGGGGGTCCTCCCAGAGGCCACCGTCGCCGAACCCGATGAGGAGTCGTCCTTGCGCGTCGACGACCAGGTGGCCGCCGTTGTGGTTCCGGTAGGGCTGCTCCAACGTCAGGAGGGTCCGTTGCCCGTCCGGGTCGGCCTCGAGGCCGTCGAGGGGGACGGCGATCACGTGGCTTGTCACCTCCTGGTCGGTGAAGCTGGCATAGAGCTCGTCACCGGAGGGTGAGATCGCCAAGCCGAGGAGGCCACCCTCGCCGCCGACGTCGACGAGGGGGGTGAGGTCGAGGACCGGATCCCCGACGAGGAACGTCCCGTCCGCACGGGGGGAGAGCATGCGGACGAGCCCCGTCCGCTCTGCGGCGAGCAGGACATCGGTTCCCGGGACTGCGAGGAGGGCAAGGGGGGCATCGAGCGTGGCCACCGGGGTGAGGGTGAGCCCGAGCGAGTCGAGCATCGCCAGGTCGGGAGGGGGTGGTGCGGTGGTCGTGGGTGGTGCGGTGGTCGTGGTGGTGGTCGTGGATGGAGGTGCGGTGATCGTGGTCGGCGTCACCTGCCCAGAGGACCCGCAGGACGCCCCGACGACGAGGAACACGAGTACGGCCGATGGCCGGAGGCCTCGACGGATGGCCTTGAACTCCACAGAGTCGACGGTACTCGTCGTCCTCCGCATTTTCGTCGCACGAATGGGTCCGCTACCGTTTCCCGACCGGCCGGAACGACCAGGAGAACCCCATGCTCGCCGCGATCCTCGAAAACATGCCTTCTGACCAATTGGTGATCCACGACGACGTCACCCTGCGCGACCTTGCACCCGGTGAGGTGCAGATCAAGGTCTCCCACAGCGGCGTCTGCCATTCGGACCTGTCCGTCATGAACGGAACGATTCCCCAGCAGGTGCCATGCGTGCTGGGCCACGAGGGTGCCGGAGTGGTCACCGACGTAGGCGACGGCGTCACGCACGTGGCTCCCGGCGACCATGTGATCATCGCCTTCTCGCCGCCCTGCGGTACCTGTCCGTTCTGCACCGGTCGCAACCAGCCAAACCTCTGCATGACCGGCATGATCGCGATGGCCACCTCCCAGCAGTTCCGGCGGGGCGACACCGTCGTGGGTTCCATGAGCGGCTGCGGCACCTTCGCCGAGGAGACAATCGTGCCGGGCTTCGCAGCCATCAAGATCGACCAGGACGTCCCGCTCGACGTTGCGGCGCTCATCGGGTGCGGCGTCACCACAGGCGTCGGGGCGGCGATGAACACCGCCAAGGTCAGCCCCGGCTCGTCGGTATGCATCATCGGCGCAGGCGGCGTTGGCGTGGCGGCCATCCAGGGCGCCCGGATCGCAGGAGCCGCCGAGATCGTCGCCATCGACCTCCACGAAGGCAAGCTCGAACGTGCGAAGGCCTTCGGTGCCACCCACGGGGCGGTTCCCGAAGACGTGCCGGCAGTCATGGCCGAGGTGACCGGCGGCGAGGGCTTCGACTACACGCTCGAGTGCATCGGCATGCCGACCACCATGCGCCAGGCCTTCGACCTCACCCGTCGGGGCGGCACCTGCTGCATCGTCGGCGTCGGGCGGGCCGAGGAGACCTTCGAGTTGAGCGCCTTCGAGATGTTCTTCTCCGAGAAGACGCTCGTCGGCTCCATGTACGGGGGCGCCGATGTGCGCACCGACTTCAACCGCTTCCTCCGGCTCTACAAGGCCGGTCGCCTCGACCTCGACGGCATGATCTCCCGCCGGATCCGCCTGGACGAGGTCAACGACGCCATGGGGTCACTGGGCGACGCCGACGTCATCCGCCAGGTCATCGACTTCTGATCCGGCAGGGGATCGGACCGGGGCACCGGGCCATGGGCGAGGCACCGCTGCGCGCCGACCTGATCCTCGAATATCCGTTCACCCGGACCACCGGTCCGGTGGTGGGCGCCTTCCTGACGGGCCTCCGCGAGGGGATCCTCACCGGAATCCGGCGCCCCGACGGCACCGTCATGGTTCCGCCGGCCGAATACGACCCGGTCACCAGTGAACCCCTGACCGAGGTCGTCGAGGTCGGCCCGGCCGGCGAGGTCGTCTCCTGGACCTGGGTCGACCCGCCACGCCCGCAGTCACCGTGGGACGCGCCGCACGGCCTCGCCCTGATCCTGCTCGACGGGGCCGACACGCCGATGCTTCATGCGGTGCTCGTCGGCTCGCCGAGCGAACTGGCAACCGGCATGCGGGTGTCGGAGTTAGTATCCCTGCGACTCAAAAATGTCAAATTAGAAGCAGGTTGGGTCGAATGCATGGGCAAAGGGAGCAAGGAGCGGTTTGTGCCGATTGGACGTCAGGCTGTCACGTGGGTGAGGCGATATCTCCGCACAGCCCGCGACGAGATGTTAGGTGATCGTCAGTCAAGTTGGCTCTTTGTTAACGCCGGGGGCAGAGGGATTAAGAAGAAGGATGACCTCCATTTAAGTCGAATGGGATTCTGGAAGATTCTGAGAGGCTACGGATTAGCAGCTGGACTCGGACATGGCCTAAGCCCTCATGTGCTGAGACATTCCTTTGCAACCCACTTACTTGAGCGCGGAGCCGATTTAAGGAGCCTTCAAGAGATGCTGGGTCACGCCAAGCTATCCACAACGCAAATTTACACCTTCATTCATGGAGCTCGGCTAAAGAAAACTTACGATAAGTACCATCCTCGCCGAAAAATGACCGTACTTGGAACAAAGAAAAGGTGAAGGATGGCAGGAAACTAGGTGTGTTTTCAATTAGTTGACCAGTATTTGAAGTGTCTGTTAACGTAAGGGGTTTGGGTCTTCGTGTAACACTGAGGACGTGCCCC
>Ga0209752_1001338_pt1 | contig 11959 bp, 8 predicted proteins | sample METZYME_3_250m_FD_187548 | JGI IMG/M metagenome (GOLD analysis project Ga0209752, IMG submission 187548) | Marine microbial communities from oxygen minimum zone in mesopelagic equatorial Pacific - METZYME_3_250m (SPAdes) (version 2) | ecosystem: Environmental > Aquatic > Marine > Oceanic | place...
TTAATACGCCAAACTTTATTACACTTTCGAAAGTTTGGAGTGAGTATTATAGCGTATGGGTGAATAATTTGATTTCCAATAATATTATAGTTACTTCTGAGTCTGAAAATGAAGAGAATCTGAAGATAAAAAATGATGATATACCGGGCAACTAATTGCGTTCGTTTGGGATTATTTTTTTTACTGACTTTCAGCGGATTGGTCTTGTCCGGCCATGGAGCCGCTCAGAGTTATAAAATCACCCATTGTTATCAGGGTTGCCCACAGGGTGCTAGTGGTGCAAATCATCTGGTAATCCGCCCGATCTATACTTTGTCCTATAACACAAACCGTAAGTCCGCTGACTGGGTTGCATATAAAGTTTCTGTAGCCTCCATCGGCATTGCGTCTAGCCTGCCTCGACTTCCTCTGGTAGATAGCTTTGTACCCGACACGTTGACGGGGAATGATTTTTTGAGAGCTGAAATAGTTGGAATGGTTAGAAGCCAGTATGTACCTATAGTGGATTTTGCTGGAACACCATACTGGAATGAAGTGAATTACCTGACCAATTCTGTTGCGCAAACAAAGGGTCTCGCTCAAGGAGCCTGGAATGGTCTAGATTGGGCTGTACGAAACCTTGTAAATCGAGAAGGGGAAGCTTATGTATTAACTGGTCCGATTTTTAAAACTGAATCTACGGTGTCTTATTTGTTAACAGATACGCCACATCGTGTTCCAGATGCTTTTTTTAAGATCATTATCACGGCCAGAGGGCTTGGCGCCGCCTTTATGCTCGAACAGGACTCTCCAATCTATTTGCATCATTGTGAGCAGCGCTCAAGTATAGATGATATTGAACAGGCGACGGGGCTACGACTTTTTCCGGAACGAGCTCTTACTATAGCGAACTCGGTCTTTCAATTATTGGGTTGCTACTAGAGATGGGGAACACCGTGAAACTACATACTCAGGAAACCCCCGCTAGATAGACTATCTCGGAAATCAGGTTTTCTTAAAAAATCTTGCGAAGGACCCAGCAAATAAAATCTGTGGATGGAATTGCTCAAAGATAATAAAAAAACTAATTAAGTTCGATCAGGAAGTAATCGTCGTTAACCAATTCGCGAATCATGCGGTCCATCGACCGATGCACCGCTGCAACTATTCCATCGCTAGCTGGGACGACTCCGCGACCAAAGAGTGTTGTTTCCCAGATTGTTCTGCCGCGGCCCTGTAACTGCACGTTGGTGCGAATGGTCAGTTGTATCGATGCTACTCCCTCTCGATCAACAACCTGTGCTTCGGAGCTGTTGATGCGACCGACTAGTTTCATGTCTCCACTATCAGGAACCAGCATAGCGCCGCCATGTTCGAACCCCTGGATAAGAGCATCGCGAACGATGTCCGTCAGAGGGTTCTCAGCAAGATAGTCTTCGGTAATAAGTTTGGGATCATCCGTATTTCTGCCATCAGTAATTTCTCCGACTGAAAGAGAAACACGGATATTGCTGAAATCCGTATTGTGGTTTCCAAAGTATCGGTAGTCGACAGTAACATCTTCTGCTGCTAGAAAAGGAAAACTGCTGTAAATAAAACAGAGAAGTATCAGCGAGCGAATGTTCATGATGATGTAAATCTCAGAAGTTTGATTGATTACCGAGAATAATTGACACGCTCGGTTGGTTCAAGAGAAGCTAAGTTTATATAGAAATGAATCTATCTAAACCAGAAAAGAAACATAGGCACGCAAGTTGGGCGTATTTGCCGCAATTTCGAAATATTGTTTAATTACAACAAAGCGTTGGCAAAAACGAAAAGAATTTAGCCTCAAATTATCGGCAAAACCTAACTTTTGTAACAGTAATCCCACAGGAATCACCCAAAGCCTAGGATCGAGCTTTGGGTGATATAGAACGCGGCTAATGTAGCTCCTCGGCAGGCCAGGGAGCGCCAGTGCGATGATCGCTGAGAGGCCGCATACCTCGATATAGAAATTTCTGCACCCGTTTTCCCTCATAAGTTTCGGTGGTGTAGATATTACCCTGTGAATCCGTCACGATACTGTGTGTACCAAAGAACAGTCCAGGTTGGCGACCACCGTCCCCAAATTCTGCTAGCACTTCAAGTGAATCCCTATCGAGTATATGCACCTTAAAGTTGGCGCCATCGGCGACGTAAATAAATTCTTGCGCTTCATCAGGGGAGAAAGCGATATCCCATGTTGTTCCAGCTAAAGTTAAAGGTGCTACTTGTCCTTCCTTAACGAAGGAGCCATCCGGTCTGAAGACTTGGATACGGTCTGCCCCCCGATCGCAGACATAGATGAGTCCATCATTGGAAGGCTCAGCACAGTGGACGGGTCCTACAAATTGTTGAGGTAGCGGTTCGTTGGGATCGTAAACAACGCGGTCATCCAATGGAGTATTGCCGTAGGCTCCCCAGAATCGCTTAAAGGAGCCCGTTGCCACATCAACAACGGCTACTCGTTTGTTACCATAACCATCAGCGAAATAGGCTTCTCCGGCTGATTCATCGATTGCGATCTCTGCCACACGTCCGAAGGAGGAAGTGCTAAGGCTATTTATTGGTTCGCCGGGAATGCCGATCTCGCGAACGAACTCACCATCACGGGTAAACACCAGTACGTGGGAATCACCGCTGCCATTGCCCCCAATCCAGACATTGCCATCCGGAGCGACCTCGATTCCATGGTTTGATTCCGGCCAAGTGTAGCCCTCGCCAGGACCACCCCAGGCATTTATAAGGTTCCCATCGCTATCGAATTCCAGAATTGGAGGTGCAGCCGTGCAACACTCGGCTCTGCCCAAGTCTAGGCCTAATTCTTGGCTCATGAACATGCTGTCTTGATCGCGGTGCACCACGAACAAGTGGTCACGTTCATCGATGGCAATTCCTATCGTACGGCCTAGTAACCACTTGTTTGCCAGCGGTTGTGGCCAATAAGGATCGACCTCGAATTGTGGAGCCATACGGTCGTTATTAACGGCCAGAGCAGATTGTTCCATGCGCTCTTGAGAAATGTTGAGAACTGTAAAGAGTGTTAGAGCGATAAAGCCGGCTAGAAGAGTTTTTCTTATTTTACTCATAGTCGTTTCCTTTTGAGTGAATGAAACTACTACCTGGAATTTGAACTTAACACCAATTTGAAACCATAGGAACAGAAGAGCTAGAAAACAAAACCGCAAAAATAGAAAAAACCCACCATAAGCAATTGGACGCGGAATTGCGATGAATTAAACGGTGTTGCGCCAAAATGAAAAAACCCGACCTCTCAAAGAGAGATCGGGTTTTTACTAACGATCTAATTCTTACAGTTCGTCTGCTGGCCAGGTCGGCGCGCGATCGCGAACAGTAACAGGTTGCATACCTTGGTAAAGGAACTTTTGAATTCGCTTACCTTCATAAGTCTCAGTGGTGTAGATGTTACCCTGAGAGTCGGTAGCAATACTGTGAGGAGCGAAGAATAGTCCAGGCTGTCTACCACCATCTCCGAAAGTGTACAGAACTTCCATAGACTCGCGATCGATAATGGAGATCTTGAAGTTCTGACCATCGGCCAGGTAAATGAATTCCTGATCTTCATCAGGCGAGAAAGCTATATCCCAGGTAGAGCCTTGAGCAAGGGTGGCGGGGTTGTAAATGTGTTCACTCACGTAAGTACCGTCTGGGCGGAATATTTGAACTCTGTCAGCACCACGGTCGCAAACATAGACCAGACCATCATTAGATGGTTCGGCACAGTGTACCGGGCCGCGAAATTGCTGAGGGCCAGGTTCGCCAGGCGTATAGGTCACGTCTGCATCATCGTCGGGACGATTACCGTATGCTCCCCAGTACCGCTTGAAGGCTCCGGTAGCTAGATCGACGACAGCAACACGCTTATTGACATAACCGTCTGCAAAGTACACTTCGTTAGCAGAAGCATCGATAGCAATTTCAGCTACACGCCCATAGGCAGTTGTGCTGTTGCTATCCATTTCCTCTCCAGGCATACCAACAGTGCGTATGTATTCTCCATCACGGCTGAACACCAATACATGTGAGTCGGGACCACCGTTGCCCCCGATCCAGACGTCACCATTAGGGGCGACTTCGATACCATGGTTGGACTCAGGCCATATGTAAGGAGCCCCTTCTACAGGTCCGCCCCAAGCATTGATGAGGTTGCCTTCTAAATCAAATTCTAGAATCGGGGGTGCTGGAGTACAGCACTCAGCCACACCAGAATACAGGCCAATTTCTTGAATTCGCATGAATTGCGATTCTGTATTTCGGTGAACCGCAAATATGTGGTCCCTCTCATCGACATCTACACCAATGGTATTACCTTGAATCCAGTGATTTGGAAGCGGTTTTGGCCACAGGGGATCGACTAAAAAGTGGGGCGCCATGACATCATTGTTAGCAGCAACCGCCGGTTCCTGTAATTTGGTTTGCCCTACACCTAGCGCAACCAATGCAGCGACCAGGGCTACTCCTATCAACACCTTAATCTTTGTCATTTTTGTTCTCCTCTTAAAGCCCTCAGGTAAAGCCCGGCAGGGCACTAAATATGCCCACTGGGCAACTAACTCTTAGAGCGACCGCTGAGTATACTGTCTTATTTGTAGACAGTATACTCACATCCAAATTTTTCAAAGATACACTTGTAAGGATTTGTGACAGCTAATGGATGGTATGATTCCCGGATCTGAACAGGTACAGATTTTGCTATCTAAAAATGTTTATAAATCATTGAATTTTATTAATAATAGTTGAAAACCATGAGAATTTTTTCGATGCTGTGTAATTTGCCAGGTATTGCGCTCTCGATCCGTAAATGGGCGCTCATTCTACTCTTCTGTGTACCCAGTCTATCGATGGCTCACGACATACCATCGCGTGTCACTGTATATGCATTTGTCAAACCCGAAGCAAACCAGTTAACTGCCTTGCTGCGAGTTCCAATGGAAGCGTTTGGCGAGATCAGTTTTCCACTTCGTGGACCGGGTTACCTGCAGTTTGCTGAAGCTGAATTCCACCTCGACGATGCAGCGCGAGTTTATATTACTGAATCTCTGCATTTCTATGAAAATGGGGTTGAACTTACGGAAAAAGAGCTTCAGAAAACACGGGTTTCCCTACCCTCTAATCGCTCCTTTACCAGCTACGAGGAGGCGATGGCTAATATCCAAAGTCCAGCATTGGATGACAGCATTAACTTATTCTGGCGACAGGGAGTACTGGATGTATTGGTGACTTATCCAATTCAGTCGGATCAGTCAGATTTTTCAGTCGACCCGCAATTGGGCACACTTTCAGATCAAACCACTACTGTATTGCGATTTCTTGTGCCAGGCGGAGCCGAGCGAGTGTTTAACTATCTCGGTAATCCCGGTGTGGTGGAACTGGATCCTCGTTGGCATCAAGCAACGCTGCGTTTTATCAGCATGGGTTTCATGCATATCCTGGAAGGTATAGATCATCTTCTGTTTCTATTTTGCCTAGTGATACCGCTGCGCAGCATTCGAGCTCTAGTTCCTGTCGTGACGTCTTTTACTATTGCACATTCCATCACGTTGATTGGTTCTGCGTTTGGTGTGGCTCCCAATGTGTTGTGGTTCCCTCCTTTGATAGAAACCCTTATAGCCTTGTCGATTATTTATATGGCATTTGAAAACATTGTAGGAGCTAAGCTGGAACATCGCTGGATCGTCACATTCGGGTTTGGCCTGGTGCATGGATTCGGTTTTTCCTTCCTATTCAGCGATACACTTCAGTTCGCCGGCGGACACCTGTTTTCTTCATTGCTTGCCTTTAATGTTGGAGTGGAAATTGGTCAGCTAGTAATTCTCATTCTGGTAATCCCCCTGCTTAATGTGTTGTTCAAGTATTTCGTTCGGGAACGTATTGGTGGGATATTGCTTTCGGCCTTGCTGGCTCACAGTGCTTGGCACTGGATGTTGGAACGGGGTGATCAGTTGTCTCAATACCAGTTCCAGATGCCGATCTTCGATGCGCTCTTCTTTGCTGCCTTAATGCGCTGGGGCATGTTACTGATAATAATTGCTGGAGCTCTGTGGGGCATGTACGAGTTGTTTCGCAGATTTTCACTCATAGAGAGTTTTTCCAACTATAATTTCGCTCAGAAATCCAAAGTGGAAAATCAGCCATCGTGAACTACTAACTGAATCCAGCTGTCGATAACTTATCGCGCTTGTATTTCCGGGGTTTATTTTCCTTAAATTTTTCTTTGAGGGTTTCAATTTGTCACAAAACCTCGCTGGTATGAATAACCTTTATATGGCGATTAAGCTAAGCTTCCATCTATCAAAATTGAGGGTTTGGTACGGCCTCCTGTCTTCGTCTACCAGGCGCAAAGGGACTCAACAATGAAGCGGATAAGCTGGAGACCATTTTTGGGCTTGATTGCATTGATCACAATGCAGGCTAGTCTGGCAGCTGAGCGAGTGGGAAACTTTGCCTTGATCGACCACGAAGGGACTTACCATGAGCTCCGTAAGTATGGGAGCAGCAAGGCGGTTGTAATCATTTCAATTGCGTCGAGGTGCGAGGAGAACATCAACAAACTCCCTAAGTATCGATTGCTCAGAACTACCTGGGAGCGGCAGGGTATTACCTTACTGGCAATCGATTCGGCTGCCGAAGATGACCTCGACGATGTGCGGCGCATGGATGAATTGTATAACTTTGAATTTCCGATTCTGCTGGACGATAGTCAACTGATAGCCGAAAGTCTTGGTCTAAGCAAAGCGGGGCAAGTAGTCGTTCTTGAGCCGAACCGTCATCAGGTGCTTTATCGAGGGGGTCTGGATATCGATCCGTTGCGCGCTCAGCCACAGCTCGGTATTGAAGGGCGTCCCGGCAGCTCGGTTCTTGCTGACACTTTGTCCAAGATTGTCGCAGGAGATCTTGATAGTTTTGAAGAGGTAGTGACGACAGCGGCCATCGGATGTGATTTAGCATTTCCGGCTCGTGACTTCCATAGCAAAAAAGCACCAGATTATGCCACCGATGTTGCACCGATCCTGCAAGCTAGATGCACAAATTGCCATACAAAAGGGGGTGTCGCGCCATTTGCTATGGATTCTTACATGATGGTGCTTGGATGGTCGTCCATGATGAAGGAAGTCATCCTGACCAAACGTATGCCTCCTGCCCAAGTTGACCCGAGCATAAATCATTTCACTAATGCCGGTTATATTAAGTCAGACGAACAACAAACCTTGATTCACTGGATAAATGCTGGGGCTCCGCGCGGAGAAAGCAAAACGGATCCTTTAACGCTTATGGAATCGAGCGATTCGGATTGGCGTCTTGGAGAACCTGATTATATTGTTGAGGTTCCAGCCTTTGCTGTACCGGCCACCGGTGTGCTCGATTATGAAAATGTAACGATAAATTTACCTTTTCAGAAGGATTTATGGGTCAAGTCCGTGCAACATCTGCCGGGTGATCGCCGCGCACTTCATCATCTGCTGAGTTTCATCGTACCGGCAGATTACGATCAAGAAATCATTGAAGGTAAAAATGACAGTTACCGGGAATTCCTTGAAGGTTATGCGCCGGGTAAGGATACCGTGGCCACTTATCCAGAAAACGCTGGCGTGCTAGTGCCCAAAGGGTCCGCTGTCCAGATGTCTTTGCACTACACAACCTTCGGTAAGGAAACTTTGGACAGAACCCTGCTAGGTCTGTATTTCGCAGAAGAGGAACCCGAGTTTCACTATTCGACTTATTCGCTCAGTCATGGCGGCCGTAATCTTGTGATTCCTCCTAGAGTTTCTGAACATCGCATGAGTGCGTCCCATGTATTCGACGAAGAAATTATGCTACACGGATTGCGTCCGCACATGCATTATCGTGGTAAGTCCATGCGGTTTAGCGTGATTTACCCGGATGGGACCCGAGATGACATTATCAATGTACCTGACTACAATTTTGCCTGGCAACCCTCCTACCGGCTGTCACAACCTATGCTGCTCCCAGAAGGTTCTCGTGTTGTGATTGAAGGAGCCTTTGATAATTCGCAATACAACCTTGGTAATCCAGATCCTGATGCCACTGTTCGTGGCGGCGCTCAGAGCTGGGACGAGATGTTCATCGGCTACTTTTCGTACCACAAAACTAGGAAGCGTATTGAGCCATGAGCTAAGCGCTATCCGGCTGATCCATTGCATGATTATTTCAAAAATAAATCTTTGTTGTGCCATTTTTCAGGCTTTGGTTTAGAATTGCCTGAATCCCTCACGTTCTAGGAATTTTTAACCATGGACAAACTACGCGACCTGGTAATTGCTGCACTTGCTATTACACTAACATCCTCTACATATGCGTTGCCCGATAGAGTCGGTGATTTTGCCTTACTGGATAGTGACGGTGCTTTTCATCAACTCAGTCGTTATAGGAACAGGGAAGCCCTGGTGCTGATGTCCTTTGATAATCGCTGCGCTTCGATCGACACTGCTATTGGCCAACTGAAATCATTGCAGAGGGACTGGTCAGATCAAGGTGTTGCCTTTGGTTTAATAGATTCTTCCGGCGAAGCCGATATTCAAATAATTCGTGCCACCAAAGCACGGCACGGGCTCGATCTACCCTTACTGATAGACAATGGCCAGCTTGTCACGGAAACACTGCGTCTAACTAGAGCGGGTGAAGTTGCTATTCTGGATCCTGAACGGTTAACGCTGATCTATCGTGGGGTGGCGCTGGAATCAGCGGCCCAATCTCTGGCCAACGAGATAGCCGGAACCGCCGACAATACTATCATTACAGAATCGGCCGGTTGCGAACTTAACTTCCCAATGCGCGAATCACACCTTGCGACAAATCCGGATTATGCCACCGAAATTGCGCCGATAATCGCTGAGCAATGCGCTTCCTGCCATCGCGAAGGTGGTATTGGCCCTTTTGCGATGGACAGCCATTTGATGTTGCAAGGTTGGTCACCAATGATTCGTGAAGTCCTGCTTACGAAACGTATGCCACCGACACAAGTCGATCCCTATATAGGCCACTTTAGTAACGCCCGTTATATATCCGATACGGATCTACAAAGGCTAGTGCACTGGATTGACGCTGGGGCACCCAGGGGTGGGGCCGATACAGATCCGTTGACTCAACTTCAGTTTCCCGATCGACGTGAATGGCAACTTGGCGAGCCAGACTTCATCGTCAAGGCACCTGCGCACGAAATTCCAGCGACCGGCGTGCTGGACTACATAAATGTAGAAGTGGAACTGCCATTCGAAGAAGACAAATGGATCCGAGCGGTGCAATACATAGCTGGAGATGAGGCTGTGCTTCATCACTTGCTCAGTTATGTGACTGCACCAAGAGAAGCAGTGCAGGAAGAGTCACCGGTCGCGGTCAATGCGAGCACACGATTCCTGGAAGGCTACGCTCCTGGCAAAGTGGATGCCATAACTTTCCCACAAAACACTGGGGTATATATACCACAAGGGCACAACCTATCCATGCAGTTCCACTACACGGCAAATGGTAGGGCTACAGTCGACGAAACTCTTCTTGGCCTTTACATGCATGATGACCCACCTGCTTACGAAAATTTCACGGAATCAGTTTCTGGCATGTTTCGAATACCTCCTTTTGCTGGAAATCATGCTGCTTCGGCCGAATATGTCTTTGCGGAAGATGTTGTAGTTACCGGTTTGCGGCCGCATATGCACTTCAGAGGGAAGGATATGAAGCTCAGTGCTGAGCTGCCTGATGGCTCCATTACGGAATTGCTAAGCGTCCCGAATTACAGTTACGCATGGCAACCAACATATGTGCTTGAGGAACCCGTCAATTTGCCGGCGGGTACTATGGTTCACGTCACAGGAACTTTTGACAACTCCGAGCACAATCCTGCCAATCCTGATCCTAGCAAAGAGTTGACCTTTGGTTTGCAAAGCTGGGATGAGATGTTCATCGGATACTGGACTTACCACTCGGCCGAACCGACTAACTAGAGAATTTAGTGGGTGGAAGAGAAACCCAGCCGCTTTCCAGCGTCTGGGTTTTTTGTATGCGGTCTCCTTGAAAGCACGGATTTTTCCGGATTTTTACGTTTTCTATCGCATTGTCTCGTCAGTCTCTAACTTGCTATGATGCATTGCTAAGAATTCATAATAATAATTCGGGAGATCTTCTTTATGTCCTCGATCCTTATCGTCCTGTTTGGGCTAGTTGGTTTTTGTTTTGGTTGGTTTGTATATTCTAAATTCATCGCCGAAAAAATTTATCAATTGGATCCGAATTACCAAACACCAGCCCATCGATTTGAGGATGGTGTTGATTTTGTTCCAACGAATAAATTTGTACTTTGGGGCTCTCATTTTACAGCGGTGGCAGGGGCGGCGCCCATCGTCGGTCCGGCAATAGCAGTTTATTGGGGTTGGGCTCCTGCCCTTTTGTGGGTAACCCTAGGGTCGATTTTTTTTGCAGGCGTGCATGATTTCGGAGCTTTGTGGGCGAGTAATAGGCACGATGCTAAGTCCATTGGAGCTTTGTCTGAAAGTATTGTTAGCACTCGCGTTCGTTCCGTAATGATGGTGATCATTTTTCTTCTGCTTGTGCTGGTTAATGCGATGTTCGGAACAATTATCGCGAATGACATGGTCATCTATCCTGAGTCTGTATTTCCAGCCTGGGCAGCGATTCCGGTAGCAATAGCTATTGGCGTTCTTATTCGCAGGAAGTTTAACCTTTTACTGATCTCTATTATTGGAGTAGCGATTCTTTATTTCACTATTTACATAGGCAGCAATATGCCAATGGCTTTACCAGGGGATATATTTGGGCTAGGTGAACGGGGGAATTGGATTATTTTATTATATGTCTATGCCGGTATCGCTTCGATGCTTCCGGTTTGGTTATTGCTCCAGCCACGCGACTACATAAATGGGGCGCAACTAGTACTCGGTTTGATCGTGCTCTATTCGGCTGTTTTATTAACAATGCCAAATGTCGCTGCTCCTATGTTTAACGACGTGGTAGAGGGCACACCGCCATTGTGGCCAATACTCTTCGTGACAATAGCATGTGGAGCTCTATCTGGATTTCATGGAATCGTATCCTCCGGGACGAGCGCGAAACAACTCAATAATGAGAAAGATGCGCGATTTGTCGGTTATCTAGGCGCACTGGGAGAGGGTTCTCTTGCTTTGATAACGATTGTTGCTGTGACAGGGTCTTTATATGCAGCGACAGCGGCAGGTGGTTGGAATGAACTTTACCCTAGCTTGTCTGGAGGTCCAGCAGACGGTGGATTTATTACAGGAGGAGCTTTACTTATTTCCAATGGCTGGGGTTTTAGCCAGAGCTTTTCCCAAACCATGTTAGCCGTGATGGTCGTATTGTTTGCGGGAACTACCATGGACGCAGGTCTTAGATTGACGCGCTATATAATCCAGGAATGGGGAAATATTTATGAAATAAGCCCTTTGAAGAATAACTATATTTCTACCTTGGTAGCTGTAGGAGCTTGTTTGTTGTTGGCGTTCGGGGTTTCAAATGGCAATTATCCCGGCGATGGAGGCACGCTTATATGGCCGGTATTTGGTGCGACAAACCAAATACTCGCGAGCATGACTTTAATTGTGTTGTCAGTGTATTTAATCAAATTAGGACGACCTGCCAGATATCTGTTAACGCCGATGATTTTTATCTTATTGATGGCTATTTGGGCAAGCGTTTGGTATGTGATGGATTACGTAAGCAGAGGCCAATGGATCCTTGTGGCTATTCAAGTTGCCGTTATGGTGTCTGCAGTATTTATTATCTTGGAATCTTGGGCGGCAGTTTCAAAATTTCGTCGAGACGAAGAGGCTGAAAGTGACTCACAATCATCAATTGCCTCCCCAAATGAATAGCCCTAGTTGATTGTTATCAGGGTACACACTAACCCTGATTGTAAAAAAGGAGCCAGTATTTGTGCTAAGCACGAAAT
>Ga0209752_1001346_pt1 | contig 11931 bp, 6 predicted proteins | sample METZYME_3_250m_FD_187548 | JGI IMG/M metagenome (GOLD analysis project Ga0209752, IMG submission 187548) | Marine microbial communities from oxygen minimum zone in mesopelagic equatorial Pacific - METZYME_3_250m (SPAdes) (version 2) | ecosystem: Environmental > Aquatic > Marine > Oceanic | place...
GGCCGCGGTGAGGGTCGTCTTACCGTGATCTACGTGACCGATGGTGCCCACGTTAAGGTGGGGTTTAGTCCTGTCAAATTTCTCCTTTGCCATGAGAAAAACTCCTTTCCAGTTTATGCCGGCTCAGCCACGAGACCGGTCTTCTCAATTATCGTATCAGTGACTGATCGTGGTGCTTTTCTATAATTGTCAAATTCCATGGAAAATACCGCTCTACCTTGTGTCATTGATCGCAATGAAGTTGCATAGCCAAACATTTCAGAAAGCGGAGTAACAGCCTTGATCACCACAGCATCTTTCCTTTGATCTGTCCCCTGGATATCACTGCGACGCGAAGTCAGATCTCCCATAACATCACCGAGGTACTGCTCAGGAAGTACAACTTCTACCTTCATGACCGGTTCTAACAACACAGCCTTTGCCCGTTGACAAGCCTCTTTTACAGCCATAGAGCCCGCAATTTTAAATGCCATCTCAGATGAATCAACAGCATGATAAGAACCATCAATAAGTTCAACCCTAACATCTTCCATTGGATATCCAGCTAGAATGCCATTCTTGAGAGCTTCCTCAATTCCCTGACTCACAGGTGTAATATATTCTCTAGGTACAACGCCACCCACAATCTTGTTTTCAAAATGGTATCCTTTACCCGGCTCATTCGGTTCGACTTTAATCTTTACATGACCATATTGGCCTCGTCCACCTGACTGGCGAATAAACTTGCCATCTGCTTCAGCTTGATCAGTAATTGTCTCTCTATAGGCTACTTGAGGTTTGCCAACAGTGGCAGAAACATTAAACTCCCGACGTAAACGATCGACAAGAATCTCAAGATGAAGTTCTCCCATACCTGAGATAATGGTCTGACCCGTTTCCTGTTCTGAACTGACTTGAAAGGTAGGATCCTCATCAGAAAGCTTAGTCAGAGATTCTGATAAATTTTCCTGCTCGGCTTTGCTGGCAGCTTCAATGGCGACAGAAATAACCGGTTTCTGAAATTCCATCTCTTCAAGAACAATGGGGGCACCGGGATCGCACAATGTATGTCCAGTGCGAGTCTTCTTGAGACCAACCGCGGCAGCGATTTCTCCTGAAGAAACTTTCTTTCTCTCTTCCCGTTTGTCAGCATGCATAAGAAGTAAGCGACCTATACGTTCCTTCTTGCCTGTAGCTGTATTCAAGACACTTGTTCCTGTCTCCAACTCACCAGAATAGACTCTGAAGAATGTTAGTCTGCCTACATAAGGATCAGTCATAATTTTAAAAGCCAGTGCACTAAAAAGATCATCCTTGGAGGGAGCCCGACTCAACAATATATCTGAATCTTCGGGGGTATGCCCAATCACTTCGGGTATATCCAAGGGCGAAGGAAGAAAATCGATAACAGCATCAAGAAGACGTTGGATCCCTTTATTTTTAAAGGCTGAACCGCAAATAACAGGAATGAATGCATTAGCGAGACATCCCTTGCGAAGTGCGTTCTTAATCTCATCTGTCGTTATCTCTTCCTCAGCAACATATTTATCTAAAAGGTGTTCATCATATGTGGCACATTCTTCTACCAAGTGATGGCGCGCTTTTTCAGACAAATCCTTTAAATCATCTGGAATATCAATAAAATCATAATGAGCACCGAATGTAGTCTCATTATAAACGATTGCTTTCATCCGCATCAGATCGATCACACCGTTAAACAGTTCACCAGCTCCAATTGGTAAAGTCAAAGGCAAAGGGTTAGCACCCAAGCGATCTTTCATCATGCCAATAACATGATCGAAATCTGCTCCCATCCTATCCATCTTATTCACAAAGGCAATACGGGGAACTTTATATTTATCTGCTTGACGCCATACTGTCTCACTCTGCGGCTCCACCCCACCTACAGCACAAAAGACAACAACAGCGCCGTCAAGAACGCGAAGAGACCGCTCAACCTCAGCGGTAAAATCAATATGTCCAGGCGTATCGATGATATTAATCCGGTGATCATCCCAGAATGTTGTCGTTGCAGCGGACGTGATTGTAATTCCTCTCTCTTTCTCCTGCTGCATCCAATCCATAGTGGCGGCACCCTCATGAACTTCACCCATCCTGTGAACACGACCGGTGTAATAAAGTATGCGTTCGGTAGTTGTAGTCTTACCGGCATCAATGTGTGCCAAAATACCGATATTTCTGACTCGATCTAAAGAAATCTCTTTCATCTTCTTAACGATAGTGTGCAAATGCTTTGTTTGCTTCAGCCATCCTGTGTGTGTCTTCTTTTTTCTTAATAGAACCACCTTCTTCATTTGCCGCATCAATAAACTCGCCAGCCAATTTCTCAGCCATACTTCTACCTTTCCGTACCTTGGCATTTGCTATAATCCATCGAGTTGCCAGGGCGAAACCACGGTTCGGAGGAACCTGTATAGGAACCTGATAGGTCGCGCCACCAATACGGCGACTTTTCACCTCAACAAAAGGCTTAACATTATCAACAGCTTTCTTAAACATTTCCAGGGAATCACCTTTAGTCTTGGAGGAAACAATATCCAAGGCGCCATAAAAAATCCTTTCCGCGACACCTTTTTTACCCCGTCCCATTATATTATTGATAAACTTCTGTACCATCACTTCACCATAGATCGGATCAGGAGCAATCACACGTTTTTCAGGCCGGCGTCTCCTCATTTACTCTCTGGGCCTCTTTGCACCGTAGCGCGAACGGCTTGTCCTTCTGTCGTCAACTCCGGCTGTATCCATGGTGCCACGAACAATGTGATACCGGACGCCGGGCAAATCCTTAACACGGCCGCCCTCGATAAGAACGAGAGAGTGTTCCTGCAGATTATGCCCTTCACCCGGAATATAGGCGATGACTTCAATACCGTTAGTCAGCCGAACCTTAGCCACCTTTCGAAGAGCAGAGTTGGGTTTCTTGGGTGTTGTGGTATAAACACGTGTACATACACCCCTCTTCTGGGGATTCCCCTGAAGCGCAGGTGTACCGGTGGCCTTCGTAACCTGCTTTCTCCCCTTTCGAACCAACTGATTGATCGTAGGCACTTTACAAACTCCTAAACTTGAACCTCTTCGACTATTTCTTTTTCAGCAGTAGATGCGATTTCTTCCTCAGAGCCGATTTTCTTTACCATGGGATTCATGGCATCCTTGAACCCTGTTCCGGCGGGAATAAGACGGCCGAGAATAACATTTTCTTTTAATCCAAGCAGACGGTCACCCTTCCCTTCCGTCGAAGCATCCGTAAGCACGCGAGTTGTCTCCTGAAAAGACGCCGCTGATATAAAACTCTCAGTATTTAGAGATGCACGAGTAATTCCCAGAAGAAGTGGCTTGGACGTTGCGGGTTTAGTCTTCCGTGTCTTAATGACGATTTTCCCATCTTCCTTCAACTGTTTGTTGGTCTCGAGTTGCTCCGATTTCAAAATCAGATTACCTTCTAAGAATGAGGAACCGCCCGGATCAGTGATCACACCGGATTTAAGGACTCGTTCATTCTCCCTATTTAACTCGGCACGATTTACCCTATCGGCAGCAAGAAAATTGGTGTCTCCCGGATCTTCCAATTCAACTTTTTGCATCATTTGGCGGACAATCACTTCGATATGTTTGTCATTTATCCTGACGCCCTGCAAACGATACACCTCCTGAATTTCATCCACCAGATACTCCTGTACGCGTTCAGGTCCAAGAATATTGAGTATATCTTCGGGGGATTTTGCACCTTCGCAAAGCCTGTCGCCGGCACTGACCCGGTCACCCTCATGCACAATAACGTGACGACCATAGGGAACCTTGTATTTCTTCGAGACTTTGTGTGCGCCTTCAACCATGATTTCACGGATACCACGCTTAACATCTCCGAATTTGATAATACCATCAACCTCAGTAACTACTGCAGGCACTTTGGGCTTGCGAGCCTCGAACAGTTCTGCTACTCTTGGCAAGCCACCTGTAATGTCACGTGTCTTTCCGATATCTTTAGCAATTTTTACCAAAACTTCACCAGCCCTTACGCTCTGACCATCTTTCACCATGAGGACAGCCTTAACAGGGAGAATCGTTCCGCCAGCCACAGTATTACCATCTTTATCCACTATGTCGAGGTGGGGAGCCATTCGTCGGTTCTTAGCTTCAATTGTCACCAGCTGTTTCTTACCACCTTCCACTGCTTCTTCATGATAGGTTTCACCTTCTACCATGTCAATGAACTGAATTTTTCCTGAATGCCGAGCAAGTATAACATCTGTATAGGGATCCCACATGAACAGTACTTTGCCCGCTTTTATCTTCTTACCATTTTCAACTTCAATAGTGGCACCGTAAGGCACATTATATACCGAGAAACCTCCCTTACTGTCAGTAATCTTGATAGAGGAATTTCGAACAAGAGCCCGTTTAACAGGCTTGCCAGATCCTTCCTCTTTATCGAGCACCTCAGCAAACTCGAGGTTTTCTGAAAACTCTACTGCCCCATCCCTTTTAGTCTTCTTCTCTGACTCTTCAATGATGCGAGATGCCGTACCTCCAATATGGAAAGTCCTAAGCGTAAGCTGAGTCCCAGGTTCACCAATGCTCTGTGCAGCAACAATTCCTACGGACGAACCCATGCTCACAGGTTTATTTGTGTTAAGATCTGTGCCATAGCATTTGACACAAACACCCCTAAGTGCTTCACAAGTAAGCACTGATCGGATGAAAACACGGTCAACGTCATATGATTTAAAGTTGTCAGCAACAGCATTATCTACAAGAGTACCAGCTTTTAAAATTATTTCATCATCTACATATACGTCATTCTGGATTACCCGACCGCGGATGCGCTCACTAAGCGCTTCAATGATCTCTTCACCCTCTTTTAAGTCACTGGTCCATACACCATTAATGGTGCCGCAGTCATCTTCCATAATAACCACATCCTGAGCCACATCTACCAAACGGCGCGTTAGATAACCAGCATCAGCAGTCTTCAAAGCTGTATCAGCAAGACCTTTCCTTGCACCGTGTGTTGAGATGAAGTATTCAAGGACAGAAAGCCCTTCACGGAAGTTGGAAGTGATAGGATTCTCAATAATTTCACCCTTGCTACCTGTCATGGATTTCTTGGGTTTTGCCATGAGTCCTCGCATAGCCGCAAGTTGCTTGATCTGATCCTGACTGCCTCGGGCCCCGGAATCTGCCATTATAAAAACAGGGTTGAAACCCTGCTTATCTTCACTCAAATGATTCATCATGCTTACAGAGGTGTTATTAGTTGCGTGAGTCCAAATATCAATTATCTTGTTGTATCTCTCACCTTCTGTAAGAATCTGGCGAGAGAATTTGCTTTGGATAGAGCTAACCTCTTTATTCGCCTTATCAATAATGCTTTGCTTCTCATCCGGTATGAGAATATCATCAATGGCGATGGAGACACCGCTCTGAGTTGCGAATTTGAAACCGAGATGCTTCAAATCATCAAGAAACTGAACAGTACGGTAATTGCTTACCGTCAGATAACAGTTGTAAATAATACTCTCAACTTTTTTCTTGTTAAGTAGTTCATCGATGTATTCTAGCTCATCTGGTACGATTGAGTTAAAAATGGCTCGACCTATAGTAGTTTGCTTGTTCCACTTTCCGTGGTGCCGAACGTCAACAATGGCATGTAAACCAACGGATTTGTTCTCGTAGGCCATGAGCACTTCATCCAAGCTGGAGAACTGACGCCCTTCTCCAATATCGCCTTTTTTCTCCTTAGTAAGGTAATAGACGCCCAGAACCATGTCCTGAGATGGGATGGCCAGCGGATAGCCGTGAGCTGGGTGCAGTATGTTGTGACTGGAAAGCATGAGCATGCGCGCTTCCATCTGTGCTTCTACAGAGAGGGGAACGTGTACAGCCATCTGGTCGCCGTCAAAGTCGGCGTTAAAGGCCGCACATACCAGAGGATGGATCTGGATCGCTTTCCCATCCACAAGCACCGGCTGAAACGCTTGGATACCAAGGCGGTGCAAAGTCGGAGCCCTATTAAGAAGAACCGGGTGATCACGCACCACATATTCTAAGACATCATAAACCTCAGATGCTTTCTCCTGCACCATCAGTTTTGCACTCCTGGGCGTATTGGCTAGTCCCCGGGCAATCAGCTCATGGATAATCTGAGGCATGAAAAGTAGGGTAGCCATATCTTTAGGCAAGCCACATTCATGAAGCTTTAACTCAGGACCGACAACTATAACAGACCTTCCCGAGTAATCGACACGCTTACCGAGAAGATTTTGACGAAAACGGCCCTGTTTCCCTCGAAGCATATCGCTCAAACTTTTTAAAGGTCTGCGAGTACCGCTGCTTACAGCGGTTCCCCGGCGCGAGTTGTCAAAGAGTGTATCAACAGCTTCCTGGAGCATCCGTTTTTCATTCCGGAGGATGACATCAGGTGCCTTGATTTCCATCAATTGCTTGAGGCGATTGTTCCGGATAATTACCCGCCTGTAAAGATCATTCAAATCACTTGCGGCAAAACGTCCTCCTTCAAGAGGAACAAGCGGCCTGAGCTCCGGCGGGATTACTGGCAACACTGTAATAACCATCCATTCAGGCTTGTTAAGCCGAACTTTCAGCGGAGACGGATAAAAGGCCTTCACTACCTTCAAGCGCTTTAACGCATCCGCTTTTCTCTGTTTGGAGCGGGAAGTCTTAATGACTTCCTCCAGCTCTTTCATGGTTGCTATTATATCAAGTGTTCTTAGTGCATCTCGAACAGCAATACCACCCATTGTGGCATAGAAGTAATTATTATCGTCCTGATCCTCTTCAGAAACAGTGTGTTTACCATACTGACTTTCAAGTTCGCGGAATTCAGTTTCATCGAGCAATTCCATCCGTTTTCGATCAGAAGCACCGGGATTAATGACTATATAAGATTCATAATAAATAACCTTTTCCAGGTTACGTGTGGTTATTCCAAGCAGGTGATTGAGTTTACCCGGAACAGATCGAAGAAACCAGATATGAACAACAGGAACAGCCAGGGTAATATGGCCCATCCGATCTCTGCGAACCTTCTTTCTCGTTACCTCCACACCGCATCGGTCGCAAATAATTCCTCTGTAGCGAATACCTTTATACTTACCACAATGACACTCATAGTCTTTTACTGGCCCGAAAATCTTCTCACAAAAAAGACCGTCTTTCTCCGGCTTGTAAGAACGATAGTTAATGGTTTCTGGCTTGAGAGTCTCTCCGTAAGATCGTCTCAAAATGTCTTCAGGAGACATTAGCCCAATAGAGACTGATTTAAAATTGCTTGAAACGTCTTTGTCTTGCGGTTTAATGTAGACCAATTCGTACCCCTTCCACTAGTTGTGTAACTGGATATCCACTCCCAATCCTTGAAGTTCCTTAACAAGCACGTTAAAGGATTCCGGGATTGAGAAATCAGGAATGTTGTCACCTTTCACAATAGCGTTGTACACTTTTGAGCGGCCTTCAACATCATCTGATTTACCGGTTAACATTTCTCTGAGAGTATAGCTGGCGCCATAGGCCTCCAGTGCCCAAACTTCCATCTCTCCGAATCGCTGACCGCCATCCTGGGCCTTGCCGCCCAGCGGCTGCTGGGTTATGAGAGAGTACGGTCCGGTGGCACGGGCATGCATTTTATCGTCCACCATATGAGCAAGTTTCATCATGTAGATGCCGCCCACGGTAACAGGATAGTCAAATTTCTCACCAGTACGGCCGTCCCACAGGTCCGCTTTACCTGTTTTGGGCAATTTCGCCTTTTTCAGTTCCTCCTCAACATCCTCCGGTGAAGCACCATCGAATGGAGCTGTTTCATATTGTTTGCCAAGTATCATGCCGGCCCAACCGAGCATGGTTTCGTAAAGCTGACCGAGGTTCATACGAGACGGCACACCAAGCGGATTAAGTACAATATCTACAGGTGTACCATCTTTGAGGAAAGGCATGTCCTCCTCAGGAACAATGACGGCTACCACACCCTTATTTCCGTGACGGCCGGCCATCTTATCGCCTACCTGAACCTTTCGCTTATTAGCTATGTACACCTTGGCCAGTTTAGAAACGCCTGGCTGAAGTTCGTCACCAACTTGAAGCTTATAAATTTGCCTTTCTAAACGTTCTTCGGCCTCTCTCCATTCTCGGTTAAAAGAGTTCCAAACCTGCTGAATCTGAACCCAAACACTGTTAGCAGTCACCCAAGGCTGATCTCTAGAAATGCGCTCCAAATCGAGTGACTCAAGGCGTTTAGCTGTCAGCTTGGTGGACGCCTTAATCAGTGTCTTTCCAGTAGCAACATCGCGAAGACCATTGCTTGTTTGATCCAGTATTAGTTCATTAAGCATTTCATCGCGGGATTTTTTCAACTGTCTCTTAACACGGCGTGTCTCTTCTTGAAATTTTTCTATCTGTTTCTTTTCAACCACACGAGACTGTTTCGTTTTCCTCTCAAAAAGTTGAGTCTTGATTACCACACCGTTAGTTCCTGGAGTAGCTTTCTTAGAAGCATTTTTCACATCGCCCGCTTTTTCACCAAAAATGGCCCTAAGAAGTTTTTCTTCCGGGGTTGGATCAGTCTCTCCTTTAGGGGTGACCTTACCTATTAGAATGTCACCTGACTTAACCCTGGCTCCTTGCCGTACGATTCCGTTCTCATCTAGATCTTTCGTCGCATCATCACCAACGTTTGGAATCTCACGCGTTAACTCCTCTTCACCACGCTTGGTATCACGCACCTCAAGCTCCACTTCAGAAATATGAACAGAAGTAAACGTGTCATTCTTAACAACACGCTCACTGATGACAATTGCGTCCTCAAAGTTGTAACCACGCCAGGGCATAAAAGCCACCAATATGTTACGGCCAAGAGCTAATACTCCTGAATCGGTGGAAGGGCCATCGGCAAGTAGATCACCTTTCTTCACCTTCTGTTTTACCTTCACCACCGGACGCTGGTTCATGCACGTGTCCTGGTTTGTGCGGGAATATTTCATCAGGGGAATCTTCAGCAGGTTCTGTTCGGCGGAAACAGCCAAATCTTCTGGGATTTCTTTTGTGCGAATTACTACTTCTTCACCGTCAACGCTCTCAATTACACCTGAGACCGGAGAAAAAAGTGATGTGCGCGAATCTCTGGCGACAACAGCTTCCATACCTGTTCCAACAATGGGTGCTTCAGGACTGATGAGAGGCACGGACTGCCTCTGCATATTGGATCCCATGAGTGCGCGGTTAGCATCATCATGCTCAAGAAAAGGAATCAAAGTTGCGGCCACACTTAATATCTGATGAGGAGCTACATCCATGTACTGCACTTCCTTCGCCTCTACCACCGGAAAGTCACCGCGTATCCGGACACGAATGCGGTCTTCAGTTATTTCTCCTTTCTCACCCAGATTGTAAAGAGGTTGTGCAATCATTGACCTATCTTCGTCCTCGGCAGAGAGATACTTGATCTTTTGTGTGACAGAAGCTTTTCCATTTATCCGCCGCACCAATCTGTACGGCGCTTCAATAAAACCAAGCTCATTCACCTTGGCATATGTAGCTAGAGAAGAGATTAGTCCAATGTTTGGTCCTTCCGGCGTCTCGATAGGACAGAGTCTTCCGTAATGCGTGTAGTGGACGTCACGCACTTCAAAACCGGCACGTTCGCGAGTCAAACCACCAGGACCGAGGGCAGACACACGGCGTTTATGCGTGATTTCCGCTAGCGGATTGGTTTGATCCATGAATTGGCTCAATTGACTCGTTCCAAAAAATGTATTGATAACCGTAGTACAAATACGTGAGTTAATGAGATCTTGAGGGGTCAGGCTTTCCGCTTCTCTCAGGTTCATTCGTTCGCGAACAGTTCTCGCCATCCTACTAAAAGCGATGGAAAACTGATTCGTCAACTGTTCACCAACGGTTTTCATACGACGGTTGCCCAAGTGATCAATGTCATCAGGGCCACGCAACCCCTTGCGCATTTCTATTAGATAGCGGATTACATGAACGAAATCTTCTGTTGTTAAAACAGTATGATCGAGTTCCACATCCAGGTTAAACTGCTTATTAAGACGGTAGCGGCCGACCTTTCCGAGGTCATACCGTTTCGGGCTGAAAAACATTCTCTCAATAAACTTTTGAGCTGTTTCAAGGTTGGGCGGCTCTCCGGAACGGAGATGCTGGTACATCAAAATAAGTGCTTCATCAGTGTTGTGCGTGGGATCCTTCTGCATGGTGTTAAGAAGCAATTCCCCAGCCAAATCATCAATGGGGGAAGCACTTTCAAGCTCCTTGATTCCAGCATTTTTCAAATCGTTAAGAAGTTCAACGGTGAGTTCAGTTCGGCTTTCGGCCAGAATTTCACCTGTTTCAGTGTCTATGAGATCTTCCACAAGGACTTTGCCGATGAGTTTCTTCAATGTTTTTGCATCAAGTTTTGATTTTTCGGAAAGTCCGAAAACTCTGAAAATATCAGAATCAGTGGAAAAACCTAGCGTCCTGAGGAGCGAGGTAACAGGAAATTTCCGACGTCTATCTATAATAACGTAAAGACAATCTTGGATATCGGTTGTGAAATCAATCCAGGATCCCCGGAATGGAATCACCCTTCCCTGATAGAGCCGCGTACCATTGGGATGAGTGTATTCGTCAAAAAAGACACCAGGCGAGCGTTGCAACTGACTCACAATTACGCGCTCAGCACCATTGATGATAAACGTACCTCTATTGGTCATGAAGGGGATATTTCCGAAGTAAACTTCCTGCTCAATGGAATGAGCATACTTGGAACGATCAAACTCATCTGTAATATGGAGAATAAGCCGAACCTTCAGAGGGACAGCATAGGTGACGCCCCGCTCCATACACTCTTCCGGACTGTACTTTGATATACCAAAGTAATAGCTCTTATACTCGAGAATATAGTTCTTGTGCGTATCCTCAATGGGAAAAATGTTCCCCAAAACTTCGTGAAGGCCGTGGGGGGCGCGTTGATCTTCCGGTGTATCAAGCTGCAAAAAATTCTTGAATGAATCTACCTGAACACCAAGTAAGTCAGGCATTGGCAAGACAGTGGAAATTTGTGAAAATGAATGTCTGTTCATGGTCTGGTTATGTGCCAAGACTATACTCTCCTTCTCGAATTGTTGTAAAAACCACTAATTCCTGAAAAAAACAAGAAATGCTACTTCAGTTCGACAGTAGCCCCAGCTTCTTCCAACTTAGTCTTTATCTCTTCAGCTTCCGCTTTGGCAACACCTTCTTTAATAGGTTTGGGCGCACCTTCCACGAGATCTTTGGCCTCTTTCAGACCAAGCTCTGTGATGGTGCGAACAACCTTGATCACTTGGATCTTTTTATCGCCCGCTGAAGCTAAAACGACGTTAAAGCTATCCTTCTCTTCTTCAGCGGCAGCTTCCCCGGCAGCGGGAGCAGCGGCAACCGCTACAGGCGCTGCAGCAGTAACACCAAACTTATCTTCGATTTCACTGATGAGCTCTGAGACTTCTAGCATGTTAGCTTTCTCAAGATAATCGAGCACATCAGTACGTGAAACTTTAGCCATGGTTTTATTCCTCTCTATCTGTTACTCGGATTTTGAACCCTTAAGATTGTTCAACACATTAACAAAACTTGACATTGAGCCTCTGAGCGTAGATGCAAGTTTTGACATTGGCGATGAAAGCCCGCCCACAAGTTTTCCAAGCAAAATTTCCTTGGATGGCAGATTTGCCACCGAGTCAAAAACAGCTTTATCCATGAGCTTTCCCTCAAAAATGAAAGCTTTGAGCTCTGGCAAATCGTGCTCTTTTCTGAATTGTTTGATGATACGTGCCGGAACAGTAGGATCATCATAACTGAGTGCCACAGCGGTTGGCCCGTCAAAAACATCTTTCAAATCTTCAAGGCCGGCCTTTTTTGAAGACAGCTTCG
>Ga0209752_1001367_pt1 | contig 11813 bp, 8 predicted proteins | sample METZYME_3_250m_FD_187548 | JGI IMG/M metagenome (GOLD analysis project Ga0209752, IMG submission 187548) | Marine microbial communities from oxygen minimum zone in mesopelagic equatorial Pacific - METZYME_3_250m (SPAdes) (version 2) | ecosystem: Environmental > Aquatic > Marine > Oceanic | place...
TTTATTGGCCACAAATAATTCGCCCGGGCTGGAGCAGTCACAGCCCAGGTTCGGATATATGGATTTCATGAAGCCAATCAAATGGGGATTGCTGTTGGCTTTGACTGCGTAATAGATTTGGTTTTTTTGGAAGTGATCGTTTAATGCCCTTGATAAGTGTTGCAGATTATCTTTTATTCGATCCCCGGAATACAAATAAAAAGGAGTGCCGTATTTCTGTGCAATCGATGTAAGCAAAGATTTATTTTTAACCACATATTGTAACGGATGCTGAATCATATATTTATTGTCCCGGCTTTATTGTTCTTAATTTTTTGGAAGATATAAAGTATAGAGGCCTGCAGCTCTTCATCTGAGCAGCCAAAATACAACAGTGTTAGTAATGTGAAAAAAGATATTTTATTCATTTTCTTGGCTTTAGTTTTGCTCTTCCATACTCTAATGAATACAGAAGTTAGGAAGTGAAAGATTACGATGAAAAATTATATCATAATCATCCTGTTGTTTGTTTCGTTCCTTACGGCACAACAAAAATCAGATCAGCAATATGCCAGTTCTGTATACACACTTTCCAAAGGCTTAGACCTACCTCTTGGTACACTAATTACAGCCTTTAATATTTCTGCGCTTATACTGAAAAATAATGTAAAACCACTCACTGCTGAAGAAATTAATCAGTTGAATACCAGCGATATCTGGAAGTTTGAGCGAAACCTTACTGAAAACTGGGATAGGAAAGCCACAACAGCCAGTCATGTGTTTCTTTATTCCAGTATTTGCTATCCGGCATTTTTGTATCTGCAGAAGGATATTCGTAAGGATGCACTTCCTATTACATTGATATGGCTGGAAACATTGACCTTGAATCTGGGACTCACGGATCTGACCAAAGCGCTGGTGTCCCGCAAACGTCCTTATCTCTATGGGGATAAAGCCAGCCTGGGTGAGAAACAAAAACATGATAATCAGCGGAGTTTCTTTTCAGGTCATACTTCCACGTCGGCTGCCTCCTGTTTTATGCTGGCCAAGATCTATCAGGATTATCATCCGCAGGATAAGCGTTTGCCCTACATCTGGTCATTTGCCGCTGCCATTCCGGCAATCACTGCCTATTTAAGAATAAAGGCTGGTAAACACTTCTATACGGATGTGATCACTGGATATCTTGTTGGTTCTGCGGTAGGGATAACTGTTCCCGAATTGCATAAAATCGAAAATAAAGTCAGTACCGGGGCGACCATGTTGCCCAATGGCCAATTGGGACTACGGATAAACTATTCGTTTTAAATACTGGCTTTCAACAGCTACGGTTTCGATAGATGTATTCTGCTGTGCAATATCTTTGATATGGGAAGAATTCATTTAGATAGAATTTGATACTATTATGGTATCGCCCTGATTAGTTTATATTCATTAAAATTAAGGTACAAAAAATTTAATTTGATTTTATAAAATGAAACGTTATATAATTTTTATTTTAGTAGGAGTATTTATTGTGTCTTTATTTGGATCAAAACCTGACCTGGGGAAACCTGCACCGGATTTTTCACTGCTGGACCAGGATGGAAATATGCATTCCCTGCAGGATTATAGTGGTCAAAGACTGGTGTTGTATTTTTTTCCAAAGGCCGATACCCCTGGATGAATCAAGCAGGCCTGCGGGTTCCGGGACGAATCCGAAACATTTGAAAAATATAATATTGCCATACTAGGAGTCAGTTACGACTTGCCGGGCGCATTGCGAGCTTTTAAAAGTAAATTTAATATACCCTTTCATTTTCTATCTGATGCTAAAAAAGAAATAGGAAAAAAATATGGCGTAAACAGAATATTATTTTCTGCCAGGAAGACATTTTTAATAGATGAAAATGGGATTCTTATTTATATCATTGATCATGTGAATCTCAATACTCACCCAAGGGATGTTTTGGCTATATTCGAGGCAGAAAAATTGTCTGATCAATCTAATTACATAAAAGAATAGCTATATGAACATATCCATTGAATACTGTGCACAGTGAAACTATTTGCCCAGGGCTTCCAGTTTGGAAGCTGAACTGAAATCTAGGTTCCCGGGAGTTGAAACTAAACTCATTTCAAGCGGCGGCGGTGTGTATGAAATAATTTTGGAAGGGGAATTAATTTTTTCAAAAAAGACATTGGGTCGTTTCCCTGATGATGGCGAAGTGGCTGCCCTGATCAAACAGGCGATGTAAACCGACTACGAGTGGACTGCTGTTTTCTTTCCCGGCAGAAAAATCAGCTGGTCAATCGGAGTTCATAGATACGGTTATTATCGTTTTGTCACCTCTCAACTCAATCTCAATAAACTGTCTCAGAGAAACTTTTTATTCCAGATTCATTAAGAATCGGTTCAGAATTTCTGTAAACCAAGATCTCGAACTAGGGACCGGATCCAACCCCAGGCCGACCTATTATTTTATTCAGATTGATTCTGTTTTTTTATAGAGGAATTCATGAAGTAATTTGTCTACCCGTAAATCGTTTATTTTAGGAATATTTGATATGAGTAAAGAAAACAAAAGTGTTATAACCTGTGATCTGGATGGCAAACTAGAGACCTATAGTGAAGGTGCTCAAGAACTTTTTGGATATACACCGAAAGAGGTAATCGGTAAGGTACGGGTTAGTGACTTCAGTGATGGACAGGTTGTACTGGGCCATGTAGTGGGCTGGTTGGATGAAGCCGTTAAAAATGGCGCCTGGGAAGGTGATACGGTTTTCCTCCACAAAGATGGACACGAAATTCCCTGTCATATTAAAATTACTCCTACAAAAGGAAAAGATGGCGAGCATATTGGCTACTGCGGTGTAACATCACCTCTGGAAGATAGAACGGCAGATCAGGTACGGCCGCAGATTAGCCTGATGACCAAGATCTTTACTTGGCTGGTGATTATGCGTTTGCCATTCCTGACAGCGACATTTGTTCCGATTTTTGTTGGTGCTGCTGTAGCTCACTTGGCTGGGTTTGATGTTAGCTGGAGCTGGCTGGCTCTGACCGTACTGGGTGGATCGTTGCTGCATATTGGGACCAACACAGCCAACGATTATTTTGATCACACCAGTGGAACAGATGAAGCAAATTATAATTATATGGTTCCATTCTCTGGGGGAAGCCGCAGCATCCAGATGGGTCTCATCTCAGCGAGAGGCATGCTCACCGTTGCCATTGTGTCATTTGCACTCAGCGCAATGGTTGGCTTACCCTTGATTCAAAAAGCAGGTCTGCCGGTATTATGGCTGGGGCTGATTGGATTTATTTCCGGATTCTTTTATACGGCACCACCCTTCAGGTTTGCTTCGCGGAAAGGCTTGGGAGAATTACTCATTGGACTCAATTTTGGTCCGCTAATGGTTGCGGGCAGTGCTCTTATACAAACAGGCAGACTACTGCCGGAAGCATTCCTGGCTGGAATTCCTATCGGTCTTTTGGTAGCTGCGATCGTATACGTAAATGAGTTCCCGGATCATGACGGCGATAAAGCCACAGGAAAGGATACCTTGATTGTTGTATTTGGTCCAGAAAAAGCGAGAGTCGGTTATGTATTGCTGGTGGCAGGTGCTTTTGTTAGTATTGTGGTTATGGCCTTGAATGGGACCTTTCCCATGCTGACCCTGATCGCACTTCTGGCATCTTATTTTGGAGTGAAAGCGATTCAAGTGCTGTATAAATACTACGATAATCGTCTGTTACAGCCTGCAAATGCCGGTACAATCAATATGCACTTTATCACAGGAGTCCTGTTCTGCATCGGAATTTGGATGGGGAATTCTATTTAGTTTTTAAATTTTAAATTACCCACTTTCCCGAATTTTCATTAAAAATCCCCTGGTGCACAGGGGATTTTTTAGTTTGACTGTATAATATTTTTTTGTAATATACTTACGAGTAACTTACGAGTATAATTATAAAACACAAAGGGCGCAGGGTACTCCAAGTAGAAAAGCCTTTGTGGCTTTGTTGAACTCTGTGTTTTAAAATGATGAAAAAAAGAATAAAAAAAGGACCATCGCTGGCTGTTATTCGGGCCGTTACCCGGCTTAACAATCATGCTCATAAAAAAGCATCTCGATCTGTGATCTGGGCCGAAGGATCAATTACAAAGTTTTTCCCTATTACCTCACAATGAGACCACTGTCTCTAAAATTGAAAAGATTCCTGGATTTTATTCAGCGATTCACCTTGAACTTTGGTCAGGCTCCTTCTTATGAAGAGATCATGGCTGGCCTTGGTTTTGACTCATTGGGGACAGTGAACTGGTATGTAAAGACCCTAGAAAATGAGGGTCATTTATCCCGTATAAAAGGTCCCAACGGCAAGCGGGCGCTCACCTTAATCCACAAAGAGCACGCCACAACTACAGCCCGTTTGCCGCTGCTGGGCCTGATCGCAGCGGGGGAACCCATTGAAGCATTGGAAAACCCGGAAGTAGTGGATGTGCCGCCATCCTTACTGCATCCTGATAACTATGTCCTGCAGGTGAAGGGTGATTCCATGATCGATGAACAGATTAATGATGGCGATTTTATCGTGGCCAGGAAGACCAAAACTGCTCGTTCCGGACAGATCGTGGTAGCCCTGATCAATGGTGAAGCCACATTGAAATGTTATGTTCCCAAAACAGATTATATTGAACTTCATCCTAGAAATCCAAATTTTCCAGTTATAAAGGTTAATCCCCAAGACGATTTTCATATCAACGGCGTGCTTCTGTATTCCTTCCGGAATTATTTGAACTAGGCGCGCTTTCATGATTGCCCGGGACGTTTTTCACATACGTCTTAAGGAAATGGAACTCCAGGCCGAGCGGATCATGGATCCTGGCCTGAAGACACGCCCGGTGGCCATCATCTCATCTTTCCAACCAAATGGTACGATTGTATCTTTATCTCCTGAAGCGGAAGAAGATGGGTTATTCCATGGCATGAAAGTTTCCGTAGTTCGAAAAATGAACCATGGTGTGCAACTCCTCCCTTATAATCGCTCTTTGTATGCCCGTATAAATCGGTATATCTATCAGACGGTTTCCGATTTCACACCAACTGTTGAACCGGAAGGATCTGATGGATTTTACCTAGATATGAAGGGGATGAGAGCGATTCGCGGCGATATGCAGAACACGGGGATGTCCATTGTCCAGAGAATCCGGGAACAAACCAATATTTCAGGGATGGTGGGCATCAGTGTAAATAAGCTGGTGAGCCGGATTGTCACGTCTGTGGTACCGGAAACAATTCATGAAGTGCAGGGTGGGGAAGAGGCACAGTTTCTATCTCCATTGAAGCCGCCGGTTCTCCCTGCAGTAAAGGAAAATTCTGTAAACCGGCTAATTCATTTTCTGTGGATCAAGCAGATCAGCCATATCCAGTCCATGGCATGCCAACCGGATGAATTTCGAACCTTTTTTGGTGCTTATGCCGTACAGCTTTCCCGGGAAGCACATGGTCATGATTCATCCGTTGTGAAATCGCCACAACTTCAGGACCATGTTTTGGAGCAAACGGTTTTGCCTGAAGATACCAATGATGAAAATGTGCTTCATGCGGTGGTGAAGGACCTGGCGGAACAGGTAGCGTTCAAACTTCGCAAGCGCCAACAAATGGCGAACAAAGTCAAGTTGGAGATTCATTATACCGATGGACACCAGCGGATCCGGACAGGCCGGACAATCAGAATCGATGATAGATCGGTGATCAACGTGTGCAGGGGATTGTTCGATAAAGCCAATGAACGGCGTAATCGGGTTCGAACCATTTTATTGGATGCCAGTGATTTTTGTCCTTATGTCAATCAGGAAGACCTGTTTCCCACAGCGGAAATCCGGGACATGGCCGTATCCAAAGCAGTAGAGAAAGTTCGTCTTAAATATGGCGTTCGGAGCCTGCAGACCGCTGATGTATTCGAAGCTTTGGGGAGAATCTGATGTTTATCCATCTTAACACCCATTCCGTCTATTCGCCCATGCGGGGGCTGTTGTCACTGCCGGATCTTATGAATCTCACCCGATCCCATGGCATGGACACCTTGGCACTCACCGATGTAAACGGCATGTGGGGATTTATCCGGTTTGTGCAGCACTGCCGGGATGCAGGAATCAATCCCATCGCCGGTGTTAATTTGATCACAGAAAAAGATGAAGCAGTTTTGTTAGCGGAAAATCAGCACGGTTACGAGAATATATGCCGTGCGGTGTCTGCTGTCCATGATGATCCAAGTCAGTCTCTAGCAGATCTTGTGAAATCCAGGGTTTCCGGACTTTTTGTCCTGTCCCATGAAGCGCACACGCTCAAGTCCCTGAAAACCACCATTCCGGACACCCACCTGTTTGTGGAGCTCCGTCCCGGCATTCAGGAAACATCAACCCAGAATCTGGGTAAAGAACTCAAACTGGAAGTGGTGGCCACGGGGGATGTCTATTTCCGCGATCCTGGTGATCATAATGCCCATGTTACGCTCCGGGCCATCGAGAATAATACAACGTTAGAGCAGTTAAATATATCTGAATGCAAAACAGATCAGCATTGGTTCCGGAATGAAGCGGAGATGGTGAAACACTTTCCCAATAGTTTGGATGCCTTGAATAATAGCCGATATTTGGCAGACCGTTGCAAGACCGACTGGTCATTCATTAATACCATCTTTCCGGGGTTGTCACTGAAGGACACCCACCGTGCCAACAAAGAACTGAAGGATAAAGTTTATGCCGGCGTCAAGATTCGCTACGGCGAGATTAATGAATCCATTCATCAGCGCATCCAGTATGAGTTGGGTATTATTACGCAAAAAGGATTCTCACCTTATTTTTTGATCGTTCAGGATATTGTGCAGCAAACCCGGGCCACCATCGGCCGAGGGTCGGCGGCAGCATCGGTGGTAAGTTATTGTCTTTTTATTACTCAGGTAGATCCCCTGCAGTACACACTCCAGTTTGAGCGATTCATCCATCCAGAGCGGGAGAATATGCCGGATATTGACGTTGATTTTCCCTGGGATGAGCGGGATGATATCCTGGCCTATGTGTTTAAAAAATACGGTGATGAACGAACAGCCATGGTCTCCAGCCAGGTTTTTTTGAAGCCCCGATCTGCCATTCGGGAAGTGGGGAAGGTACACGGATTATCCAATGAAGAGATCAAGAGTATCACTAAGCGGATCGGCTGGTATGCATCCCGCCGGGATTTGGAGCATTGGGTTCGCACCGATCCAAGGTTTGCTAATGTGGATCTGGATGAAACACTAATCCGTGTTTTGCGTGAAAGTGAAAAAATTGTGGGCGTGTTTCGTTATCCATCAGTGCATCCCGGTGGGGTGGTCATTGTCCCGGATGAGATCCAAAAATATGTTCCGGTACTCACGGCACCCAAGGGGGTGCAGATCGTGGAGTGGGAAAAGGACCAGGTGGAAGATTCAGGGCTTTTGAAAATTGATCTTCTGGGCAACCGCAGCCTGGCAGTGGTTCGGGATACGATTCGCTACATAAACCTTAATTATGGGGAACATGCATCCAGGAGCAGATATTTGGACTACCACCAGATCCAGCCCGTGGGCGATGAGAAAACGGAAAAACTAATGAAAGCAGGAAAGACCATGGGCGTTTTCTATATCGAGAGTCCTGCTACCCGGCAGCTTCTGGCCAAGGCCGGCGTGGTGGATTTTGAGCATGTGGTAATCTATTCCTCCATCATTCGTCCGGCGGCCAACCAATTCACCAACATCATGCTGGAACGGATCCATGGTGCGACATGGGAACTGATCCACACGGACCTGGATTTTCTGGCGGAGAGTTATGGAATTATGGTTTACGAGGAGCAGGTGTCCATGGCAGCCATGACCATGGCAGGGTTGGGTTACGCGGAAGCGGAAGCATTGCGAAAAACCATGAGCCGGGATTCCCTGCAGCATCTCATCCTTTCATGGAAAAAGAAATTTACGGAAGGTTCACTCCGCCGGGGCTATTCCCCTAATATGATCAAGGATGTGTGGGATATGATCGCTTCCTTTGTGGGTTATTCCTTCTGCAAGCCCCATTCCGCATCTTACGCCATGCTGTCCTTTACCTGTGCCTATCTCAAGGCTCATTTCCCGGCAGAATTCCTGGCAGCGGTGATTTCCAACCAGGGCGGATTCTATTCGCCCTACGCCTATATGAGCGAAGCACGAAGATTCGGGGTTCAAATCCTGCCACCGGATGTCAATCGGAGTTATCGCCGATGGCGCGGTCGGAAGAATGAAATGCGAATGGGATTCATGAGTATTAAAGGACTGCAGCAGAAAGCAGTAGATGCTATTTTAGATGAACGAAAGGCAGATGAATTTGATTCCCTGGATGATTTTCTTTCTCGGGTTGATCTGGATCTGGCAGACGCCATGGCTTTGACCAATTCTGGCTGTTTTAACAATTTGGTTTCGAAGATGACACACCGGGAATTGGCATACCGGATAGCAGGATTTTATCTTCAAAATGGTGAGCGGGAACCGCTCACGGCATCACCGGTGAATTATGATTTGACGGCTGAAGATCAATATCGGCTGGAATTGGAAACGTTCGGCTATCCCCTGTCTGTTCATCCGGTGGCCAGGTACCGCCCCATGCTCAGCCCGCGGATCAAATATGCCAGGGAGATTCCAAATTTTGTGAGCCAGTCGATCTATCTGATCGGTGTATATATCACCCGCAAGGAAACCGTAACGCGAAAATCCGATCCCATGGAGTTCTTGACTTTGGAAGATGAGACGGATATTTATGAATGCGTACTATTTCCGGAAGTATTTCAGGAATTTGGTGATCTGTTCCACTGGGAGACGCTTTTCATCATCCGGGGAACGGTGGAAGAATCTTTTGGAGTCTACTCCGTAACGATTGAGAAACTGGCCAGCCTGCAGCAGTGGGTACACCGATTGAACCGCAATACAGAATCGGTAGTGCCGGAGAGGCGATGAAGGATAAAAAATCGCTTGTATTTCGGATCGAAAGATGGTTTTCTGTATTATTGCTATACGATTCTTTCTAATTATATCTTCCTTAAAAACAGGTCAACCAATAGCCATTCATTAAAATGGATATTATTATAAAAGGAAAATAATTTGAAATTCCTGAGTACAGCAGATTATGGTATATTTTTAGCATACTTTGCTGTTTTAATCGGAATTGATCTCTATCTGCGGTAGCGTGCTTCAGCAGGACTGGAAAGTTACTTTTTAGCAGATAAAAAACTGCCCTGGTGGATGTTAGGTGTCACCGGTATGGGCTGGTCGCTGGATGTGACCGGAACTATAGGGTCTTTAAAAATTCTTTCTTTTCATTACGCCATTGTTTAATGGTTGTCAGAAACAAGGTAATAATATCTGGATTTTCAATTGTTTGATCATTATTACAAAAAGGATCAGTGTTTACATTGTATAAAGATTTTGTTTTATCAGTGATATTCCAATTAAAAAACCATTCCTTATTTCGGATCCAATATGTTTCTACATCCCTTCCCATGGGATCTTTATTATCACGTATTCTATTGGAATTACCAATAATTAAGGATCTTTCCCCGTTTTTCTTTCCTTCAATCACATCTTTGTAAGAGACACCATCGTAATCTTTTGGTCTCATAAGGCCAACGTAATCCAAGATTGTTGCAGGGATATCAGTACTATGTATTAGGTCAGTCCTGCGAAGATTTTTTTCTATATGGCCTTCCCAAGAAAAAATAATTGGTGTTCGAAATGATTGATCATATACCGAGAGTTTACCCTTATCACCACCATTATGGGATCTCATAGGATCATTAAAAAATTCCTGATGGGGTTCTTGTTCCCAGCCATTATCATTCACATAGATGAAGAGTGTATTTTTATACAGACTATTGGTTTTAAAATATTTGATTAGTTCTCCAACTGCATCATCGAACCATGTACAATTGGCATAATATAAAACCGCTGATTTTGAATAACCTCTGCCTTCATATAATTTGATATATTTTTCTGGAGCATCAAATGGATAATGTGGAAGCTGAGGGGCGTACCAGATGAAGAATGGATTATCTCTATTTTTTTCTATAAAGTCAAAAACAGGTTGGTTGGTTACTCTCCCAATATCAGTTCCTACGCCTCCCATAAATTGCTGAAACCAGTTTCGTCCATTTTTTTGTTCTCTTACCCAACCGCTTGTCATTCCATTCGTAAAACCACCATATTCATAGTGATACTCCCACCATTTCCCAGTTTGGAAACTTGCATATTCTTTTTCACTTAATAAACCTGGAAGTGTTTGCATATATTTCATGGAGTGATACTTGAAATTATCTTGCCAAGATTCCTGGTCTTTTTTTGACATTGCCGCAAAACTTTTCTTTTTCATTTCATTTAATTTTATTTTTTTCACCTTATGCGCATAATCGATAGGAAGGGTACCCGTTACAAGCGATTGCAGAGCAGGTCTGCAATGATTATCAGGAACATAGCCATTAGTAAATAGTATTCCACTATTCGCAAGTGAATCCATGTTGGGAGTGGAGACATAATTTGCTCCCATAAATCCGAAATAGGGATATCCGTGGTCATCGCCAATAATTAATACGATATTGGGGAGATCTTCATCATTTGATTTATTCTTGATACCACTGCAGTTAAAAAAGATTAGACAAAATACTAAAGCTATTATTTGCTCTGGTTTCATACTAATTCCTGTAATGGTTTTTATATTTTTTAGCCTTTGATCTGTATTGTTTGAATTTTTGATTGAGCTCTTTAGATAATTCTTCAACCTTCCCTGAATATTCTGGATCAAAAGAAATATTTTTATTCTCGACAGTACCTTTGATTAAAGCATATAGCTCCCTGTTTACAACCTTGTAATCTTGCTCTAGATCCTGCCACTCTATAAAGGTGTAGTTTTTTTTGTGTATAGCGTAGGACATTAGATTGCTGAACTCAGTATCCTTTTGAAAAGAACAATACTGGCTAAAAGAAGAATTAAATCCTTCAGGATCGCTATTATGAAAGAGAGTCATAAAACTTTTCCCATCCAGATCAACTGGTTTTGGGATGGAAACTAGATCTGATAGTGTTGGGAAAATATCTAACAGTTCAACATATTTTTCAGAGTTGTTTTTTATTGGGGCCATTGAAGGGTCAAAGATAATCAGTGGAACTCTCGTGCTGAGATTATAGTTTGTATGCTTACCCCATACCTGCTGATCTCCTAATTGATATCCATGGTCCCCCATAACAACTATAATTGTATTTTTTTCTAGATTTAATTTCTCCAGCCTATTCACTAGCATACCCACTAGATCATCTATAAAGCTAACACATGCAAAATATCCGTGCCGTAATTCCAGAGCCTTATCATTATTGAGGATTTGATTCTTATAGTTATTCGTTTTATATGTGCTGCTATAGTAATTATATGATGCCAGCTCAGACCATTTATATACAACTGAGTCAGATCCATCTGGAGATAATGGAAATTCAGTCAGGTTGATATTTTTTCTATCATAAAGATCCCAGTATTTTTGTGGTGCTGCGAATGGGAGGTGCGGTTTTCTAAAACCAACAGTAATGAAAAATTTATTGTCTTTTTGTTTTTCGATAAGAGACATTGTACTCTTGCAGAGCATGTAATCTTTATATGTCTCTAAATCCTGATCTGTCTTTTCTACCGCAGGTCTGTCAAATCCAAATAAGTGATTATTCAAAGAGTCAGCATAACATTCCCACCTGTTTGAAGGGTCAGTCCATGGTTTATCAGGACCTACTAGGTCAAAATAATAGTTCCATGAATCTCTATCATCTTTGG
>Ga0209752_1001379_pt1 | contig 11744 bp, 8 predicted proteins | sample METZYME_3_250m_FD_187548 | JGI IMG/M metagenome (GOLD analysis project Ga0209752, IMG submission 187548) | Marine microbial communities from oxygen minimum zone in mesopelagic equatorial Pacific - METZYME_3_250m (SPAdes) (version 2) | ecosystem: Environmental > Aquatic > Marine > Oceanic | place...
CATTCAAATCTGAGGAATGTAGCCTTGGTTGGTCATGCTTCGTCCGGCAAGACCATGCTTGGCGAATGCATGCTAGCCTGCTCCGGCAACATCAACCGGCTCGGCAGCGTGATCGAGGGCACCACGGCATCCGACTATCACAAGGCGGAACAGGAGCGACAGTTTTCCATCCACACGTCACTGCTGCATGCCGAGTGGCTAGAGAACCGTTTCAACATTATCGACACCCCGGGCTATCTGGATTTCATCGCCGAGAGCCGCGCGGCACTGAAAGTCGCTGATTTGGCACTCATCGTCGTCCACGCCACGCACGGCATCGAAATCGGCACCTCGAAAGTGTGGGAGTACGCCGAGGAGTTCGGCTTGGCCAAGATGGTGGTGGTCAACGGGATCGACACCGAGAATGCGCAGTACCAGCCGATCCTGGAGGAACTGGAGGCCACGTTTGGCAAGCGGTTCTTCCCGGTCAACATTCCAACCAATCCCGGACCAGGCTTCAACGAGGCGCTGGATGTGATCCGCAAGTCGAAGCTCACCTACAAAACGGACGGCAGCGGTAAATACGACGAAGCCAAGGTCTCCGGCGCAGAGGCGGAAGAGGTCGAGCAGTTGCACACCCAGTTGATTGAACTTGTGGCCGAGTCGGACGACACGCTGCTGGAAAAATTTTTTGATGCAGGCATCACCGAGGAAGAGCTTCGTGGCGGGCTGCATCAGGCGTTTCAATCCCAGATTTTTATCCCGGTGTTCTTTACATCAAGCGAGACAAACATCGGTGTGGCACGGTTGATGGATTTCATCTCAAAGTACGCCTCCTCACCGGACGACCATAAGGAAACAATCGCCAAGAACGGCGACGACGAAGAGGTGACTATCAGCCTTAACGACAACGAGGCCGCCGCCTTTGTATTCAAAACCATCAACGAGCCCCATATCGGCGAGCTGTCTTTCGTCAAGGTAATGGCCGGCACGCTTAAGGCCGGCGAGGACGTCGTCAACACCAACACCGACGAAGCCCAGCGGCTGGGGCAAATGTTCATCCTCAACGGCAAGAACCGCGACAAGGTCGAGCAGCTCAACGCCGGCGAAATCGGCGCGCTGGTCAAGCTGAAGAACACCCACACCGGCAACACACTCGCCTCCCCCAAGCGCAAGGTCACCGTGCCTTCCATCGACTATCCCAATCCCAACATCCACGAGGCGCTCAAGCCAAAAAACAAGGGCGATGAGGACAAAATTGCCGTGGGGCTCTCCGCGCTGCACGAGGAGGATCCGTCCTTCCAATACCACGTCGACTCCGAGTTGCACCAGACGGTCATCTCCGGTCAGGGTGAACTGCATTTGCAGGTGGCCATGGAACGGATCAAGGAACGGTTCAACACCGAGATGGAGTTGTCCGCCCCGAAGATTCCCTTCCGCGAAACCATCCGGAGCAACGGCGAGGCGAAGTACCGACACAAAAAACAGAGCGGCGGCGCCGGCCAGTTCGCCGAGGTCTGGATGCGCGTCGAGCCCGCACCACGCGATCACGGGGTGGAGTTCACCCACTCCCTCGTCGGCCAGAACGTGGATCGCGTGTTCGTGCCCTCCGTGGAAAAGGGAGTCAACAGCGCCTGTACCGACGGCATCATCGCCGGCTACCGCGTAGTGGACGTGAAGATCAACTTTTACGACGGCAAAATGCACCCGGTGGATTCCAAGGACGTCGCCTTCCAAATCGCCGGCAAGCAGGCCTTCCGCGAGGCGTTCCAATCGGCGAAACCCTGCATGCTCGAGCCCATCACCAAGATCGAGGTCAGCGTGCCCGAGGAATTCATGGGGGCCGTCATGGGCGACCTCTCCAGCCGCCGCGGCAAAATCCTGGGCATGGGCGCGGAGGGGGCGTTCCAAGTCGTCGGGGCCGAGGTGCCACAGATGGAGCTGTACCACTACTCCACCAACCTGCGCTCTCTCACCGGCGGCCGGGGCCTGCACACCGAGGAATTCAGCCACTACGAGTTCATGCCCCGCGAGCTCGAGAAAAAAGTGATCGCCCAAAGCCAAGCCAAGGACGAGGAGTAGCCGATCAATGCACCAGCATGTCGGAGAGGGATGATTTGAATTTGCGATGGCAAACCGCGAACAGCACCGCAGTCGGGATCACCGCGAAGGTTGAGGCCGCCATCTGCACGCCCTGTGGCGTTCGCTGGCTGACGTCGTAGAGCTTGGCCAAGGCCAACGGCAGGGTCTGCTTGGCTTCGCTGGTCAACACCAGCATCGGGATCAGGTGTTCGTGCCAGGCGAGGATGAAATGGATCATCCCGTAGCTGAGCAGTGCCGGCCAGACCAACGGTAGCAACGTCAAAAACACCCGCAGCTCCGCCGCACCACACACACGCGCCGCCTGCAAATACTCCTCCGGCACTTGTCGAAAAACCTGTGTAAAGTAGATCACACCCAGACCGGTCACCACGCCGGGCAACATCACGCCGAGTAGCGAGTCGCTCAGGCCAAGCTCGTTCACCCACGAAAACAACGGAACGGCGAAGAGCTGCCGTGGCACGAGAATCAACGCCACGGCCAACACGAACAACAGACGCTTGCCAGAAAACGTAAACCGCGCAAAGGCGTACCCTGCCATCGCTGACAAAGTCACAGCGCCAAACGCCTGGCCAAGCGACACCATCAGCGAGTTGCCAAACACAGCCCAAAACGGAACCCACTTGCCGTCGAGCAACTCGGAGATATTTTGCCAACTGTACTCGTTCGGGAAAAACGTCGAGGCGATGCTGCTCCAATATTCGCCGTCAAACGCCTTCATCGGCCAAAATTTCAGCGGTTGGTAAAACTCCCGGTTGGTTTTGAAAATGCCGAACATCATCCATAGAAACGGATACAGCACCGCCATTAAAAATGGCCCGAGCAACATCAACGACAGGATGCTGCGACCCACGCTCCGTTTGTTATCCCCAGCCTCGCTCATGCCGTTCGCCTCCGTAAAAAGAGGGCAACCCAAAGAGCCAACGTCATCAAGGGCAACAGACTGACACTGATCGCCGACGCGGTGCCGTACTCGAAGAACCGCATTTTTTGGAACACATACGTGACCGTCAACAGCCCTGCATCCGCCGTGCCGCCGGAGCCACCTAGCAGCACGAACGCGCCAGAAAAAAGAGAGAAGCCGTCAACCACCAGATACACCGCCACGAACAACAGCACTGGCCGAAGCTGCGGCAGTGTCACGTGCCAAAAGTGTTGCCACCGACTGCCGGTAGCCAAGCGTGCCGCCTCGTAGTACACGCGCGGGATGCCCTCCATGCCGGCCAAGATGAAAAACGTCATGAACCCGGTCCAGCGCCAGACCGTCTGCAGCACCAAGCCGCTCAGAATGAAGTCCGGGTCCTTCAGCCAGCTGACCGGCCCGAGGCCATGGCCAAGCGCCTGCTCGCTGAATATTCCTAGTGGCATGACGAACAGTTGGTTGAGCAGCCCGTTTTTGCCGTGAAACACCATCAGGAACAGCACCGCCAGCACCGACGGCGGCGTGAGCGCCGGCAGCAGCAGCGCGAAGGTCAGCAGGGGGCGAAGCCGCCGGAAGGTCGCGCGGAGGAGGTGCGCCAGCCAGAGTGCAAGCGGCACGATCACGACGATGGATGCCAGCGTGTAAACGAAACTGTTGCGCAGCGCGGTGGCGTAACGCTCGTCGTTGGCTAAGGCCTTGTAATGCGCGAAGCCTACGTACTCCGCTTGGCCAAGCCCGTTGGCTTGAAGGCTCATTTTGACGCCGCCGACAAGCGGGATAACCCAGAACAGCAGCAGGAAAAACAGGAACGGCAGCAGGATAAGAAACGGCATCCAGCGCGCCCCGGGAGTTCGCTGGTTGGCTGCGGCCATGGGTGCGCTTGGGCTTACAGACCCGGCCCGGCTGCCTCGAGCATGGTCTTCATTTTGTCGAGCACCTCGGCCGGCTTGAGTTCGCCATAGATGAGCGAAGTGAAGAAAGTTTCCTGAAACAGGAACACCGCTTTGGCGCGGTTCGGGTGGCTGACCACTTCCGGCACTTCCGGCGCGAGGCGAACCAGCAACTCGCCGAATTTCTGGTTGTTGAAGAACTCATTCGGCTGAAGCAACCTCTCATCCTTCCACGCCGGCCGGTAAGCCGGGAAGCTGTTACCGTCAAGGAAACGGCGGGCGTTTGACTCCTTGTTCGTGATGACAAACTCGATGAATTTCCATGCCGCATCCTGTTGCTTGCTGCCCTTGTTGATCATCAACCCCTGCCCAGCGAAGGTCGATGTGCGGCGGCTCAGCCGCCCGTCCGGCAGCTTCCACGCCGGCAGCGGCATCGCGCCCCACTTGCCTTTCAGGTCGGGGGTGAACTGCTGCAACATGTCGAGCCCGTACCAGTCGGCGCCAACCACCGTCAGCACCTCGCCGTACTGGATGGCGCTGTTAAAAAACAGCGGGTCAAAAATTGACGCGCGCTCCGGCACCATGCCGACGCGGGACTTCATCTGTTTCTGCATCCAGCCGAGCACCTCGATCGCCGCCTCGCGGTCGGGATACACCGAGCCGTCCCGGCCAAACAAATCACTGTCGCGCTGCCGCAGCAGGATGCCGAGATACGTGGGGTCGAGCGCGATCATCGACTTGCCGTGCTTCTCCACGACCATCTTGCCGGTATCGACCAGTTTCTCCCAGGTGGTCAACGAGTCCGGATCGATGCCCAGTTCCTTGAACAGATCGACACGGTAGTAGAGCACGATCGCGCTGAGCGACTGCGCGATGCCATAGGTTTTACCCTTGTAGGCGAACAAACTTTGGCGGCTCTTTGCGATGTCCTTGTCGAGCTTGGCCTTTTTGATGCGTCCGCTCAGATCGGCGAAAGGCACCTCCCCGCCGAGGAATGCGCCGAACAGCACCTCATCAAGCTGCACCACGTCTGGCGGGTTGATGCCGGTCTTGACCGACGCCGCCAGTTTTTCCGGCATTTCACGGAACCCGAATGACTGCACCTTGGCCTCGAACTCATTGTCCACTGTCTCCTTGTACAGCTTGACCATGCCCTCATAGTAGAGCTGATCCTGAAAGGAACTAATCCAAATATCCAGCGGCTTGGCCTGCAGCGCGCCTGCAAGGGTCAGCCCAAGCGCCATCGAGCCTGCAAAAGCGTATCGAAGTTTCATTTGTTAAGTCGCGGCGGGAAAAATCCACCGAAGAGACGCCGGAGTCAATGCCATAGACGCCTCAGCCCCTCCAACATTCAATCCAAGCGCATGGCTAAACGGATGGCCTGGCTGATATTTTTGGCTGTGCTTTTTATGAATGGGACTTGACAGTCCCAGCCTTTCCGATGAGCCCACGCACTCTCCGTGTGCAAGTATAGGAAATGATCAACTTATGATTAACACGCCGAAATTCATTGCTGTTGGCCTTTGCTTTATCGCCGCCCACCAATGCACAACCGCCAAGGAGCTAAAGCTGGACGATCTTTTTCCAAAGGATCGACTGTTGGAGGTCAACATTACCATTGCTGAGCAAGACTGGGATAAAATCCGTTACCAAAGACGCACCCGCGAAAACGCGCTGCCGCCAAGCCGCCAATTCGAGCCGCCCCCTCCCCCATACTCGTACGTCGAGGCCAGCGTGACCATTGATGGCGTGACTTACCCCAAGGTGGGACTGCGAAAAAAAGGGTTCCTCGGCTCGCAGGACACCACCCGCCCGTCGCTGAAGGTGAAACTGGATTACATTGAAAAAGAGGGAAACATCGATGGCCTGCAGAATTTGACGCTCAACAACAACCGACAGGACGCAAGTCTCATGAGCCAGTTCATGGGATACGCTATTTGGGATGCCGCCGGGGCACCCGGCTCGCGCTGCGCCTTTGCCAAGGTCACGGTCAACGGCCGCAACCTTGGCGTTTACTGCCACGTGGAAACCATCCGCGAGCCGTTGCTCAGGCGCGAGTTTGGAAGTGACAAAGGCACGCTCTTCGAGGGGACAGTGGTGGACTTTTACCCGGAATGGGAAGGCAGCTTTGAAAGGAAAACCGGCGACGACAAAAAAGGCCGCGCGCACCTCGTCAAGGTCATCAAGGCGATGCAGAGCGGTAACGGTGAGCCGTTTTTCGGTGGTGAAGTACCGGGACGCGCCTGGGTGCCGGACAGCGGCGTCCACGATGCCGAATGGTTCCAGCCATCCTTTGACGACTCAAGCTGGGTAGCTGGCACCAACGGCGCCGGCTACGAGGCGGGACAGGGATTCGAAAAACTCATCACGCCGAATTTCAACTTCATCGGGCAAATGCACAACAAGGCCACATCGTTGTATCTGCGTTTCCCGTTCGAGATCGACGACCTCGATGCGATCCACGCCAACAAAAACCTGCTGCTCCGGATGAAGTGCGACGACGCCTTCGTCGCCTACATCAACGGCCACGAGGTCGCGCGAATGAATGCACCGGAAAATGCGCAATGGAACTCGCGTGCAACGGACAGCGGCGACGACGGCGCCAACTCAACTTTCGCGTCATTCAACATCAACAAGCATCGGGACAAGCTATACAAGGGCCGCAACCTCCTCGCGATTCACGGCATGAACATCAGCCCTGAAAGCACCGACTTGCTCGTGGTCACCGAGTTGCAGACCAGCGAGCACGACTACGAGGATGCGATCTGGGAGCTGATCGACGAGGAGGCGTTCTACAAATTCTGGGCGCTTGAGGGCCTGCTCAGTTTTTGGGACGGCTACTCCGGCAACCGCAACAACTACTTCATCTACCTCAATCCCGGGACCGGCAGACTCCACTTCATGCCCTGGGGCGCGGATTGTTTGTTCGAGAAATACAGCCGCCTCCGGGTTGACCGGCGCTCCCCGCGTTCCGTCCGGCTCAAGGGTCTCGTAGCCAACAAGCTGTACCAGATTCCGTCCGTCCGAAAAAAATATGCCGCGACGATGAAAAAACTCATGGCCAAACACTGGGACGAGGACAAGCTCCTCGCCGAAACCGAGCGCATCGAGGCAATGGTCACGCCGCACATCAGCGACTACCAGTGGCGCGGAGTCCGCTTCGAGGCCGTCCGCGACTTCATCCGCAACCGCCGCCCGGACATCGAGCGCGAAATCAACGGCGAAGACATGCCCCTCTGGCCCCGCTAATTATGTAAAATTGAGCGGGAAAGCCAATGGATGACCATAAGACAAATAAGCCCCATCAGGAAGAGGCCAACCGCCATCAGCACAAAACGCTTTAATTTTGGGTCCACCTGAAATTGGCTGGCTAGTTCAATCCAGCGCCTGGCCGGAATCAGCGTCAAACCAAGCGGCGGCGGCCAAGTCGAACTCCAGCCCTATCTTGGCCAAGCCGGCAGCGCCCGCGCCGGCCACTCGCACCACCAACCCGTGCCCGCTGCTCCGCACCCGCAACAGCGACTCGTGGCCCAGCGTTTCGCAGCTTTCGACCGTTGCAGAAATGCCGCGCTCGTGGTCGGTGACCAACAAATGCTCGGGGCGCATGCCCAACTCCACTTCGCGACCGTTGTGCCTGGCTAAGCGTTTGGCCAAGTCGCCGTCCAAGACAAGCACGAAGCCGTCGCCCTTGCCGCTCCGTTCCACGAAAACCAGAGCGCCGTCGCGCTCCTCGAGGCACCCGCGGACAAAATTCATCCCCGGCGTGCCGATGAAGTCGCCGACAAACCGGTGCGCCGGCCGCTGATACAGCTCCATCGGCGAGCCGGTCTGCATCACATGGCCAAGGTCGAGCACGCAAAGCCGTTGGCCAAGCGTCATCGCCTCGGTCTGGTCGTGCGTGACAAAAATCATCGTCGTACCCAGCCTCTGATGCAATTCCCCGATCTCGGCGCGCAGCTCGGCGCGCATTCGGGCATCGAGATTCGAGAGCGGCTCATCAAGTAGGAACACCTTGGGCTGGCAGACCATCGCCCGGCCCAGCGCCACGCGCTGCCGCTGGCCGCCGGACAACTCCGCCGGCCTGCGGCGCAACAGGTCGCCGAGCCCGAGTACCTCCGCCGCCTCGGCGACGCGCGACCGGATCTCCAGCTTGGCCACCTTGCGAAACTTCAGGCTGAACGCAATGTTCTGCTCGACGTTGAGGTGCGGAAACAGGGCGTAATTCTGGAACACCATCGCCACGTCGCGATCCTGCGGCTTCACGCGATTCACCTCCCGATCATCTAGAAAAACATTCCCGCTCGTGGCCTCCTCCAGCCCGGCAATCAGGCGCAACAACGTGGACTTGCCGCAGCCGGACGGCCCCACGAGCACCATCAACTCGCCATCGGGAATCTCGAGGCTCACCCCGTCCACCGCAAGCGCAGCGCCAAAGTTTTTACAAAGGTTGTCGAGTCGAACACTTGCCATCGGTTTACTTTTTCCGCGGACCGACCTTTTGCAATAGCGGGGTCACCGTCAAGTCCTTCGCGATGTATGCAACCATGTTGCGCAGGTCGTTCAGTGACAGGTTTGCAGCGGCGGCCTTCATCATCACACCGCCCGCGTCGCTTGGATGGACACTGCGCTGCCCGTTGGCGTACTTGCGGAGTTGATCGAGCAAAAACCAATCCTCCTGCACATTCACTGGCGGCGACTGGATCTCCGGTTTGCCCTCACCCCTCGCGCCATGGCACGACACGCATCGAATCACGTAAAGCGTCTTGCCCGCAACGGCATCGCCACGGATCACGCGGATCGATGGCTTCGGCTTGCGCCCGGCGAAATGACGCGCCAGAGCGGCGAGTTGCGCCTCCGTCTCTACCTTCGCCATTGCCACACCCATCAGCGCCTCGGCACGGTTGGCCGCATTTTTGCCACGCTGGCCCGACTTGAATTTTCTCAGCTGATCAGCGAGGTACCACTCCGGCAACCCGTCGAGCACCGGCCCGCGCTGCATCTCGCGTGTGCTATGGCAAACCATGCAGGCATCGATCGTCGCCGTGTCCACTTGGTCAAGCGCCTGGCCAAACGCGGAGGCAACAATCGGCGACTCAGCCTCACTTGGCCCTTGGACACACCCCACCCAGGCTACCAGCCAAAGTCCCAAGGCCAAGCCGGCACAATACCGAAAATAAATGCACCGCTGCACCATCACGCTCGCCCGAATCTACCCCGCCTGACTGAACACCGCGAGTCGGCAAATCTCGCGCATCAACCTCCGTTTCCCTAGGCTGGGCGGTCGTGAGTTATCGGAACGCTCCAACGATTGTGCTGGCTTGTGGCGCGCTGGCGATCAGCTTTGCGCCGGTATTCGTGGCGTTTGCGCTGAAACCGGAGTACGGCGGTTTCGGCCCGGCGGCGATCGGTTTTTATCGGGTATTTTTTGCGCTGCCGTTCCTGTGGTTGATACTGCTCGCCACTCCGGGAAAATCCAATAAAACCGAGCGCACCCGCCGACCGACCGGACTGCTCGCCCTAGCCGGATTCTTCTTCGCCGTCGATCTTGTGTCGTGGCATTGGTCGATCAAATACACCACCGTCGCCAATGCAACCTTGCTGGCGAATTTCGCCCCGCTGTGGGTCACGCTGTGGGCCGGCCGTCTGTTCGGCGAACGCATCACCCCTCGCTTTTTCGTTGCGCTTGGCCTGGCGCTTGTCGGCGCGGCAGTGTTGATGGGCGCCAGTTTTCAAATCGGCGCCCGGCAACTTTTTGGTGACGGCCTCTCGCTGATCACCGCCATCACATACGGTTCATACATGCTCACGGTCAAAAAACTGCGTGAGACCTGCCCGCCCCAGGAGATCATGGCCTGGTCGGGACTGTTCGCGGCACCAATGATGTTCGTGGTCGCTCTGGCCAGCAGCGAGACGATAGTGACCTCGCAACTCACCGGCTGGCTCGTGCTGCTCGGCCTGGCGCTGGTGAGCCACTTCGCCGGACAGGGGCTGATCGCCTACGCATTCGGCCACCTACCAGCGTCGCTCACGTCTCTTAACCTGCTGCTGCAGCCGGTGTTCGCGGCGGTACTGGCCTGGGCGCTGCTTGACCAGGCGCTGGGCAGTCAGCAAATGCTCGGGGCGGCGATCGTTCTAGGGGCGTTGTTCTTTGCGAATCGCCCCGAAAAGTCCAAATAATTTTGTGCGGCTTGGCCATGCATGGCAGCCTTCTGTCCGAATGGATGGATTTTCGCCAGAGAAAGCCGAGATACCGCTGGACGCGCCGGGGCGCCGTCGCCTGCCGGTGCTGCTGCGTCGCGCGTGGTACGGCTTGAACCAGGCGTTCCGCCGGCGCATCGCCGGTATGGGGCTGACGCCGGACCAGTTCACCGTCATCCGCACGCTGCTCGAGGCCGAGCCGGATGGCCTGACGCAAAAGGCACTGGCCAATGCGATGAGCAGCGACCCCAATACCATCGCCTCCATGCTCGAACGCATGGAAGCCAACGGCTTGGTGGAACGCCGGCCGCACGAAAAAGACCGACGCGCCAACCGCGTGGAGTTGCGGGCTGTGGCGAAGGAGAAATACGAAACCATCCGCGACGAGGCGATCGACTTGCAGTCGCACGTGCTGGAACAGTTGCCAGAAGCCGAGCGCGAAAAATTCCTCAAGCAACTCGAGACCATCGCCAAAGCCTGCCGGAACCTCTCGAATCCTCAACAATAGCCGAGGCTGACTCTCCGAACCGAGTGCAATGGGTTTTTGCGAACGACTGAGACCATGTTTGGGCTTGGCCGCGGGGCGGGGTTTGCCTATTTTTCTGCCCGTGATTCATCTTTTTCGCATCCCAGCGAGCTGTGTCATAGCGGCCGCTTTCTCCATTTCCGCGCTTATCCGAGCGGACGACGTCAAGCTGACCGGCAAGCCATACATCGACATGAATTACGGCCCGTACCTGAGCGCCTCGATTGAGGTGACCCCGGGCAATATCGCCTATAAGGGCATCGCTATCCGCCTCGACGAGGGTCCAGGCGGCGTGTCCAAGGGCAGCGAGTTTGTGGTGTTCGAGACCGACACACTGCGGATGACAGCGGCGTGGAGCGGCGACAAGTTCATCGACTGGCGAAGTATTGTTTACGACGGCAGCCACGGCACTCATCCGAAGCTCGTCGGCGAACGTCTCTTCACCAACCCGGTCGCACCGGGCTGGGCCAAGCCGGGCACGGATAGTTTTGAAGATCCCCGCCTGCGCGGCCTCGACAAAAAACCTTATGGCCCGCTCCCGCGCGAATGGGGCCAGTGGCAGGGGCTGGGACTGCATGGCAACCGTGTTTTCCTTCACTACAAAATCGGTGGCAGACACGTGTTTGAAACACCATCTCTTAAAAAATTCAACGGTATCAAAGCGGTTGTCCGCATATTGAACTTCGAAGAGCGTGACAGTGATTTGGTTATGCAAATCGCCAAGGGCGAAGGCAAAGCCTCGATCAAAACCGTTGACGGCAAATCGGTGGCAGCATTCGCGAATGGCCTGACAGTGGGTATAGCAACCGACGCCAACGGAGCCAAGTTCGTTGCCACGGATGACGGGCACTTGCGCTTATCGATTCCGGCCGGTGGTGCGCTTGGATTCAACTTGGCCATGGCGAAAGTCGGCAGTGTTGCTTTAGGTTCATTTGCCAAACTTCTCGATGAACTCGGCGAAGCGGAGAATCTGCTCGAAACCTTTCAACAAGGCAGCAGCCGTCACTGGACGGAGACCATCAAAACCAAACCGCGCCGCATGGGCAAACCAGGCGCATTCGTGACCGAAGTCATCACATCACCTGACAAAAACCCGTACCGCTCGTGGATGCGCCTGGGCGGTTTTGAT